>Ga0268288_10067_pt1 | contig 81587 bp, 67 predicted proteins | sample BraspS3V5C_FD_191349 | JGI IMG/M metagenome (GOLD analysis project Ga0268288, IMG submission 191349) | Soil microbial communities from Anza Borrego Desert, Southern California, United States - Bradyrhizobium sp. S3-V5C | ecosystem: Environmental > Terrestrial > Soil > Desert | place: USA...
GCTTCGGCTTCCTCGCCCGATAGCTCCATCGCCCTCAGTCTCCTCCTGGCTGCCTGAACAACCAAGAATCGCAGACCACAAACCGAGGGGAAACCCATCAATCAAATGGGGACAAAGCTTCGCTTACCGATGAACAGCAGCCCCAGGCATCCGGCGCCCGAGAGCGCGGCGCCGAGCGCGATCGCCGCCGGGGCACCGATCCGTTCCGCAACGCGCGGCGCGACCAGATTGGCGGGCAGCACGGCGCCGAGCATCGGCACGAACGCCAGGCCGGTCGCGAACGCCGACAGCCCGTTGACCTGCTGGAAGTAGAGGCTGAGCACGAAGATCAGCCCATAGAACGCGACGTTGACCAGCAGGCCGACCAGCGCGGTCAGGGCAAACATCCGGTGACTGAACAGCGACAACGGCAGCATCGGCTGCGCCGCGCGCGCCTCGCGCCAGACGAACAGCACGGCGAACGCGGCCGCCAGCACGAAGCCCGCGACCACGAACGGGCTGTCCCAGCCAAGCGCGCCGCCTTCGATCAGGGCGCCGGCCAGCGTGCCGAGCGCGGCGATCGCGCAGAGCTGGCCCGGCAGATCGAGCCGGTGCTGTTGATGGCGGATGGTCTCGCCGGCGAACCGCCAGGCGAGCCACAGCCCGGCCAGGCCGATCGGCAGGTTGACGAGGAAGATGGCGCGCCAGCCGACCAGCGTGATGAGGGCGCCGCCGACGAACGGGCCGGCCGTCAGCGCAAGGCTCGCGCCGGCGGCCCAGACCCCGACCGCGCGTCCGCGCGCCTTCTCGTCCGCATAGGCGTGGCGCAGCAGCGCAAGCGAGTTCGGCACCAGGATGGCCGCGGCCAGACCCTGGACGCAGCGCGCGGCGATCAGCGTCACCGCATCGGGCGCGATTGCGCAGGCCACCGAGGCCGCGGTGAAGATCGCAAAGCCCGCCATGAAGACGCGCTTGGCGCCGATCCGGTCGCCGAGCGCGCCCGCGGTCAGAATGAAGGCGGCAAAGGCGATGGTGTAGGCGCTGACCACCCATTGCAGTTCGGCAACGCCGCCGCCGAGCGAGCTACCGATCGCGTTGAGCGCGGTGTTGACGATGGTGACGTCGAGCTGCACGACGCCGTAACCGAGACTCATCGCGGCGAGCGTCAGCGTTGCCGCAAGCCCGGTCGATTGTTGATGGGACGCCGCGCGCTGGTCCGGCATGCGCCGGTCGTTCATCGATGTCTGCTGCATGGTCTGGTTCTCGCTTCGGGCAACCAATGCGAGACATAGGCGCTCGTTTCGACCAAACACTTCGTCGTCGATCGAAGTGTGGATCCATGGTACCGGACGGGACATGCCGCCGCGGCGACGCTACGCGGCGTTTTGCCTCAAGAGACCTGCGGCCCGGCGTCGCCGGTCTTATCGCCGCCCGATCGCGGTCCAAACGCCCCGATCATGCGCATCATGCGCAGGCGCATGGCGACCTCAGGCTTTGGTAAACGCCGCGGCCAGCCAGGCGATGTCCCCATGCTGGTGCATATCGTCCATTCCGACCGCGCCAGCCGCCCCGCGCCTACGTCGAGATGACGGCAAAATCGGCCAAAATGCCGATGAAATCGGCTGGAATGGCCAGCCATGCAGCGTACCGAGCCGACCGGATGGCATGGCTGCGACTCACATTCCGCGGAGCGAGAACATATGTAGCCAGTATGACAATGACGCTGGACGGGAGCCGAAGCTTGGCTTGTCAAGGGCTGCACAACGCATCGGTTTTGCCTTATGGGTCATCGCGTACGGTGCGCATGCCCGTTACCCGTCGCCGTCCGTGACCGGGTCCCACGACAATTGCCGCCCCGCCGGGAGGATGAATGCTTCGGCTGCTGACCACGCTCGGGCGTGGTTTCAAGGAAAAGATCGGCTGGAAACGGCTCGGGATCGCCGCGAGTGTCTTGATCATCGCGCTGGCGATCACGTCACTGGTCCACACCCTGAAGGGCGTCGACACCGGTGTCATCCTCACCGCGCTGACCGACATCGCGCCGCACCGGATCGCGCTGGCTGCGCTGTGCGTGGTCGGGGCGTTCTGCACGTTGACCTTCTATGACTTCTTCGCGCTGCGCACGATCGGCAAGAACCACGTGCCGTATCGCATCGCGGCGATGTCGAGCTTCACCAGCTACACGATCGGCCACAATATCGGCGCCACGGTCTTTACCGGCGGTGCGATCCGCTTCCGGATCTATTCCGACTACGGCCTCACCGCGATCGATGTTGCCAAGATCTGCTTCCTGTCCGGGCTGACATTCTGGCTCGGCAATCTGTTCGTGCTCGGCATCGGCATGGCGTGGCATCCCGCGGCGGCATCGGCCATGGACCTGCTGCCGCCGGCGATGAACCGGCTGATCGCGATCGGCTGCCTCGTCGGCATCGGCGCCTATTTCGTCTGGCTGCTGACCGGCGAGAAACGCCGCGAGCTCGGCCAGAACGGCTGGAAGGTGGTGCTGCCTTCGGCCCGGCTGACGCTGTTGCAGATCTTCATCGGCGTGGTCGATCTCGGCTTCTGCGCGCTCGCGATGTATCTCTTGATGCCGACCGAGCCGCATATCGACTTCGTCTCGCTCGCGGTCGTGTTCATCCTGGCGACGCTGCTCGGTTTCGCCAGCCACGCTCCGGGCTCGATCGGCGTGTTCGACGCCGCGATGCTGGTGGCGCTGCCGGAGTTCAGCAAGGAGCAATTGCTGGCGACGCTGGTCGTGTTCCGCATCCTCTATTTCCTGATCCCGTTCGGGATTTCGATCTCGATCATGGGCATGCGCGAGCTGTGGCTCAACGTCGTGCAACCATGGCAGGAACGAAAGCGATTGAGCCAAGCCTGCACGGCTTCGGCGACCGTGCGGCAACCGATCGAAAGCCGGCAGCAGCGGATCAGGCAGCTGAAACGGTAACAGGCAACGCTTCGGCCCCTCGTCCCGGTCCTTCGGTCCGGGATTTTCGATCTCCGCCGCCGGTTCTCTTATTTTCGCCGTACCGCTCACGTCAAACCGCGCCATGATTGGCTCTTTGGTTCGATTTTCGCTTCGTGTGACGGTTTGCAGCGTGCTGCTCGGCAGCGCGCTGGCAGGGGCATTCGCATCGGCCGCGGAGGCGCAAGACAGCCAGTTGCAGATCTCCTGGGAGGTCCGCAACCGCTTCCGCCTGTTCCGCGAGGAGCGCGACTTCCGCCTGCATGTCGAGAGCGGGCTCGGCCGCAGCGTGCTGGCCTCGGAGCAGGCGCTGGAACTGCAAAGCGACGGCCGCGGCTGGGCGCGCAACACGGTCAACCGGCTCTGCATCGACCTCCAGGGCCGCGTCAACGAGCCCTGCACCCGCGACAACGTCAAGGAAAGCTATCTGACGCCGATCGATCATCCGATCACCGTGCGGCTGACCGGTCCGGTTCCGGTCGGCGCCACCTGCGCCTGGTCGTTCGACGACGGCGACGGGCCGCAATCCTCCACCTTCGATTGCGCCGAGCCGGTCAACCTGCGCGTCCGCTACGGCCGCACCACGGTCGCGACCGTCGACGTCGCCAGCGGCTCGGACGCCAACCAGCACGTGACGACGCAGATCGCGGTGCGCGATCTGTTGATCGCGGGGCTCGGCGACAGCATCGCATCGGGTGAAGGCAATCCGGACCGCGCCATCGCGCTGTCCGACGAGGGGTTCTGCTTCCGCTCCTATCTCGGCGGGGCGCAGTATTACCGGCCGAGCCGCGCCGGCTACAAGGGCGGCCGCGCCTGCGAGGCGCCGGACACCCTAACCAACTGGCAGCGCCAGAGCGCGCTGTGGCTCAATTCGGCGTGTCACCGGTCGCTCTACAGCTACCAGACCCGCACCGCGCTCGCGCTGGCGGTGCAGTATCCGCACATCGCGGTAACCTATCTGCCGCTGGCCTGCACCGGCGCCAGCATCGCCGACGGCCTGCTCGGCTCGCAGCAGGCCCGGGAGTGCCTGCCGACCAAGACCGCCAGCACCTGCTCGGGCACCGTCAGCGGCCAGATCGCGGAGCTGCGCACGGCGCTGGCCGCCGCCAAGCGCCGGCAGCCGGACCGCAAACTCGACCTCGTGCTGCTGTCGATCGGCGCCAACGACATCTACTTCTCCGGCCTCGTCGCCAACGTGATCGTCGACACCCCGACCGAACGCACGCTGTTCAACCAGGGCGGCTCGATGGCCAGCGTCGACGACGCCCGCTCGGCGCTGGCGCGCGACCTGCCGGCCGGCTTCGCCAAGCTACGCGATGCGCTGAAGCCGCTGGTCGGCGGCGACCTCTCGCACGTGATCTATACCGCCTACGCCAATCCGGCGCTCGCCAATGGCGGCGCGCCCTGTCCCGGCGGCCGCGCCGGCTTCGAGATCCATCCGTCGTTCAACGCCGATCCGCAGCGGCTCGCGGAGGTCTCGGGCTTCGTGCAGAACGAATTCCTGCCGCAGCTCAAGGCCATCGCACAGTGCCAGTCCGGCATCATCTGCCGCAATCCGCAAACCGATCGCATGACCTTCGTCGATGCGCATCAGGATGCATTCGCGAGCCACGGCTTCTGCGCACGCGCCACCAGCGATCCGGAGTTCGACCGCGACTGCTTCGCCGCCAATGGCGACAGCTTCGTCTCCGACCTCGTCGCCGCCGCCAGCCAGCCGCTCAAATGCGGCCGCAGCGCCGGCGAGTACCGCGCCTACTTGCCGCGTGCGCGCTGGATCCGCGACGCCAATGACAGCTATTTCACGGCGATGACCTACCCGCAGGGCCTGCCGTCCTCGATGCAGCCGACCGACATCCACGATGCGACCTGGGGCATCCTGTCGGCGGTGTATGGCGGCGCGGTGCACCCCACCGCTGAAGGCCATGCAGCGATGGCCGATGCCGCGCTTCCCGCAGCCGCCAACGTATTGCAGCTGAACACCGCCGTGCCCGAGGTGATTTCCGAGCCGGTCGCACCATTGCCGGCTGCTCCGTTACCGGCTGCTCCTTTGCCGACCGCGCCGGAGCAACGCTGAGGGCTCGCGCCGCAGGACTGCGGACGCGAGCGCGCGTGATCGAAAGAAGGCTTGTTATCTAAGCATGATCTCTTCGGAAAACCGCTTCGCACTTTTCCGGATCATGCGTTAGTGCCGCTTGGTCACCGGCGCCGGCGCGGGTGTCGGCGGCCTCACCGCGGCGGCCTGCGCCGGCAGATATTTGGCGACGATCGTCGGATCGAGTTGCGCCAGCGCCGTATCCGGCAGCCGGGTCCAGACCTCGTCCTTGCCGAACAGCGAGATGCCGAGATAGCCGCGCATGGTCAGCGTCTGTCCATCGGCGCTCAAGGTCATCTTGGCCTTGTAGATCTTGCCGTTGCGCGGATCGAGCACGTTGCCGCCTTCATAAGCGAGCCCGTTGCGCTTCATGTCGCGGATGAAGGGGATGCCGAGCCACGGCATGTCCTTGCGATCGTCGGTGCATTTCGCGCAGACCGGATTGGGCGGATCGTCGGGCGCCGAGAACATCCTGGCGATCATGCCTTCGTACACGCCGTTGCGCTCGATCACCAGGAACCAGCCCTCGGGCTTGCCGTCCTCGGTCTTCTGCCAAAGCCCGGCCGCCGATAGCTCGGCTGCGGAAGCCGCAAGTGGAGCAGCCAGCGCGAAGGCCGTAGCGATCGCAAACATCAGCCGAAGTCTGGACAGCGTGTTCCGCATCATCATCACCTGCTCAATCGACGCCCCCGCATGGCCACAGACTAAGGCCATTTCGCGGAGTGTTCCAGTACCCGCGCCAGACGGGAACTGGCTCGTGCCCCTGGCATTGGTCGCTGTCGGAGTGGATTCAGTTCACTCCGAGCTTCTTCTGCAAACTCGATGACGATGTTGTGTACTGGAACACCAGTCGCTTGTCCGGATAGACGTAGCGATGCGCCTTCTGCGCCATCAACGCGCCCTCGTGGAAGCCGGACAGAATCAACTTCAGCTTGCCGGGATAGGTGTTGATGTCGCCGATCGCGAAGATGCCCGACACGTTGGTCTCGAACGCTGCGGTGTCGACCGGCACCAGGTTGTTCTCCAGCTCGACGCCCCAGTTCGCGACCGGGCCGAGCTTCATGGTGAGGCCGAAGAACGGCAGCATGGTATCGCATGCGATGGTCGAGATCGCGTTGTCGTTGCCCTTCAGCGTCGCGCCGGTGAGCTGGCCGCTCGCGCCCTCGAGCCCGGTGACCTGACCGATCCTGAGATCCATCTTGCCGTCGGCGACCAGCGTGCGCATCTGCTCGACGCTGTGTGGCGCCGCGCGGAAATCGTCGCGCCGGTGCAGCAGCGTGATGCGCTTGGCGAGCGGATGCAGGTTGAGCGTCCAGTCGAGCGCGGAATCGCCGCCGCCGACGATCAGGATGCTCTTGTCGCGGAACTGCTCCATCTTGCGCACGGCGTAATGCACCGAGGTGCCTTCATAGGCCTCGATGCCCGGCACCGGCGGCCGCTTCGGCTGGAACGAACCGCCGCCCGCCGAGATCACCACGACCTTGGCCTCGAACTCCTTGCCGCCATCGGTCTTCACGCGGAACAGAGGATCGCCGATCTTCTCGATGCTCTCGACCATCTCGTTGAGATGGAAGGTCGGGTTGAACGGCTTGATCTGCTCGAGCAGTTGATCGGTGAGGCCCTGGCCGGTGACCATCGGGATGCCGGGAATGTCGTAGATCGGCTTCTCCGGATAGAGCTCGGCGCACTGGCCGCCGATCTTGTCGAGGATGTCGACCAGATGCACCTTCATGTCGAGCAGACCCAGTTCGAACACGGCGAACAGTCCGCAGGGGCCCGCGCCAATAATCAGCACATCGGTTTTGATCGCTTCGCTCATATCCGCTTCTTTTCAAGTTGAGATCGACCGGGCGGCTTCTCGCCTGCCCAGCCAAGCATGACCGGATCGGGACATGCATAATAGGGACCGCGGCTGGCGCGGCAACCCCTTGCCGAGCTTGCGCAACTCGGCTGTATGGATCGGAAACCGATGGAGATCCCCCTCGTGAATGCCCCTGTCCGCGCCGACGATGCGCCGCGCCTGGAAGACTTCCCCTATCGGCTGTCCGACAATGTGCGGTTCGCCGATCTCGACCCCAACGGCCACGTCAACAACGCCGTCTATGCGAGCTATTTCGAGACCGGCCGCGTCACGCTGGTGAAGGATCGCAGCATGGGGCTGATGCCGGCGGGGCTCGGCTGGATCATGGTGCGTCTCGACATCCATTTCCGCGCCGAGCTGCATTGGCCGGGACAGATCGAGCTCGGGCTCGGTCTCGTCAAGTTCGGACGGACATCGACCACCTTCGATCAGGTGGTGTTTTCGGAAGGGCGCTGCGTGGCGTCGGCGAAGGCGATCACCGTGATGATCGATGAGGCGACGCGGAGGCCAACGCCGCTGCCGGCGGAGGTCAAGGAGAACTTCCGCCGCTGGGTCCGTCGCGGCGTGAATCCGGACGGCGAGTAAAGGAGTTCGGCGCGTTGCGCGCGAAGCGGATAGCGGTTCGCGTAAAACACGCGTCGAAACGAAAAATATAGAGCCCCGTTCCGATTCAATCGGAACGGAAGCGTTCAGGCCTGCCGTTCCGGCGTCGACACGACCAATCCGTCGAGATCGTCGGTCACCTTGATCTGGCAGGACAGCCGCGAGTTCGGGCGCACGTCGAAGCCGAAATCCAGCATGTCCTCTTCCATCGGCGACGGCGCACCGACCTTCTCACGCCAGGCTTCATCGACATAGACGTGGCAGGTCGCACAGGCGCAGGCGCCACCGCATTCGGCTTCGATACCGGGAATGGCGTTGCGAATCGCGCCTTCCATCACCGTCGCGCCGTTCTCGATCTCAATGGTGCGTTTCTCGCCGCTATGGTCGATAAAGTGGATTTTGGCCATGATTGCTCGTGCTGCCGGAATGCGCCGGACGATGAATGGAAAGGTCCCGGCAGTCGTATAACGGGTCGATCCGCACAGCGCCAGCGCGGAGACCGAAATCCTGCCTGCCGGTCCGGACCGCGCCAACCGGCAGCGCCAGGGCCTTGCGGGCGCCTGGCGGCGCCGGAATGGCGATCAGCGGCCCAGAATCAGCTCGATCGCGGTGCGCGCCTCGGCGATGGCAGCCCCGAGCGCGGCAAGCGGCTGGGCCGGATCGGACCCGCTGCCGAGCGCGGTTTCCAGCTGGGCGGCAGCCTCGGCGACGCCGAAGGCGCCGATCGCGCGTGCCGACCCCTTGAGGGTATGGGCATGGGTCGCCGCCTCCGGCGGCAAGGCGGCCAGCTCACCGAGGATCCGGGCCGACTGGGTCGAGAACATGGCCAGCACCTCCCGTTCCAGGGCCGGGTCGCCCAGCGTCATGCGCTGGAGATGGTCGACGTCGATCGGCCCGCCGCCGGGCGCGAGCGGTGGCGATTGGGTCCATTCAACCCGTTCGAGATGAAGCGGCATGGCCAGTCCCTGTGGTCCCTGTCCGGCCCTTGCCGGCGGGATCGTTGGCCCAGCCAATCACGAAACTGGTTAACGGATTGTTGTCTGGATGATCGGCAAAACCGCCTGATTCTGGACAATTTCCGGACACAATCGACGCGCCAGGGCAGGAATTTTGAGTACCCATAAGGCCTTATGGCGCAAAGCTGTTAACGATGATTAAGAAAGTATTAATCGCAAGCATTTCATTCGCATCACTCTCCCCATAGGATGTTTGCGGATGTAGCGGACAAGCCGCCGAGGGGGGCGCTTGCGCTCCGCTTGTGGGCACCGGCTTCGAGCTTGCGCGGGGACAATCGCAGGCTCGCCGACGCGTAAATAGTGAGAGGGCTTAGACTGAACATGGCGAACACTCCCAAGAAGGTCAAAGATCCCACCGAAGTCGCGCTTTCTGCCATCCAGGAAGCCCTCAACATCAGCGAACAGGGCGCGGAGAATCGCAGCCCCGTCAACGACGGCGCCGCGCCGCCGAGCCTGCCACCGGCCACACCGGATTTTTCGGCCACGTCGTTCGAGCCCCGCGCGAATGCCGATCGAGCGGTGTTCGAGCCGATCGAGGAACCGCGCAACCAGCGCCGCGCCGCCAATGACGATCGCGCCAGCATCGGCCAGATGCTTCAGGAGGTGCAGAGGGGCCGCCCCTCCCTCAACACCTACACCCTGTTCGCGATCTGCTCCGGCGTCTGGCTGCTCGGCTGCGCCATCCTCACCATCGCGTTCTGGCCGTCGCTGCAATCCGCGATGGCGCAGGGCACCGGCGTGCTGGTGCTTGCGGGCCTTGCCGCGCTGTTCATCGCCCCGGTGCTGCTGTTCTTCTTCGTCTCGACCCTGGCCGCCTACGGCCAGAACATGAACAAGATCGCGCAATCGATGGCGCAGGTCGCGATGCGTTTCTCGGAGCCGGAGCATGCCGCCTCCGATTCCATGGTGACGGTCGGCCAGGCGATCCGCCGCGAGGTCGCGGCGATGGGCGACGGCGTCGAACGCGCGATCGCGCGCGCCGGCGAACTCGAGACCCTGGTCGCCAACGAGGTGGCGGCGCTGGAACGCGCCTATTCCGACAACGAAGTGCGCATCCGCGCGCTGCTACAGGACATCGCCCACCAGCGCGACAATCTGGTCGGCCAGGCCGAGCAGGTCCGCAGCGCGATCTCCGGCGTGCAAATCGACCTGCGCCACGACATCGCGCTGATCTCGGACGCGATCGCCTCGCGCGTCGACGAGGTCGCCAAGAGCATCACCGGCGCGCTGGAAGAGCGCGGCCAGCACATCACGACCGCACTGAGCCATGCCGGCGACAACATGATCCTCGCGCTCGGCGAGCGCGGCGGCGACCTGCTCGACCGCCTCGAGGAAGCCAGTGCCGAGACCACCCGCGCGGTGCTCGACGCCTCCGAGCGGCTGACCACCAGCCTCAACTTCAAGACCGGCCACGTCCATGACGAATTCGTCGACCTGGCCGATCGCGTCCACGAGATGCTGAACGAGCGCATCGACCGCATCACCGGCGAGTTCGAGCAGCGCTCGTCGGCGATCGTCGACGGCATCTCGGACCGCACCGCGGACGTACACGACTCCCTGAAGAACTCGGCCGATTCGCTGCTGCTCGAACTCGAGCTGCGCAGCAACGACCTGGTCGGCAAGATCGACGACGCCGGCAACCGCCTCGCCGGCCAGATCATGACCTCCGGCGACAAGGCGAGCGAAGCGCTCGACGTCACCGTCAATTCGCTGGTCGCCAAGGTGGTGGGCCAGACCGAGACCGCGCACGATTCGCTGTCGCTGCAGATGAGCGCGTTCGACGACCTGGTGAAGAACCATGGCAGCGAGCTGGCCGAGAAATTCGCCCGCGACTCCGGCACGCTCGGCGCGCTGATCACCCGCCACATCTCGGAATTCGACCGCACGGTGAAGACCTTCGGCGGCGACATCGTCGACCGCATGGGCCAGCGCACCCAGGACATCGCCGACAGCCTGAAGACCTATGTCGACACCTTCGACAATCGCGTCACCACCAACAGCGGCGAGATCACCGCCTCGCTCGACCAGCGCCTGCTGCAATTCGAGACCACGCTCGGCAGCCGCGTCACCCATCTCGACGCCTCGCTGACCGACAAGCTGTCGTCGTTCGACTCTTCGCTCGCCAGCAAGATCGGCTCGTTCGACGGCCGCCTGCAATCGCTGGATGACGCGATCGACGGCCGCATGAAGACGCTCGAGGTCACCTTCGAGAGCCGCGCCAAGTCGGTCACCGACACCATCGACGGCCATCTCGGCACGCTCGCGACCCAGCTCACCGAAGGCGCCACCCAGGCGATCCATTCGATCGACTCGCGGCTCGGCCTGCTCACCACGACCCTGACCGAGGGCACGGTGCAGGCGATCGCCGCGGTCGACCACCGCATCAACGGCGTCACCGAGACCATCGACGGCCACAGCATCCGCCTGGTCGACACCATCAACGGCCACAGCACCCGCCTCGCCGACACCATCAACGGTCACAACACCCGCCTCGTCGACACCATCACGGGTCACAGCGCGAACCTGACCGACACCATCTCGGCGCGCTTCGCCAGCATCCAGCAGGGCATCGAGAGCCATGTCGGCGTGATCGCAGGCGACATCGACACCCGCGTCGCGCAGTTCGAGGACCTGCTCGGCTCGCGCGTCGAGGCGGTCGCGGGCCGCATCGAGAGCAGCGGCCGTCAGGCCAGCGAGGACCTGATGTCCCGCGCCGAGCTGCTGTCGTCGAGCATCAAGTCCCATGTCGAGGACGCCGAACGCTCGCTGACCAACCTCGTGGTCAACACCAGCGAGACGATCCAGACCGGCGCGCGCACCGCGCAGCAGGCGCTGCTCACCGTGTCCGCCGACGTCGGCAACCAGCTCAAGCAGAGCTCGGCCGAGGTCGAGAGCGTGCTGACCGCGGTCGGCACCAATGCGGCCAATTCGATCCTCACCAGCGCCCGCGACGCCCAGGTGTCGCTGGTCTCGGCCTCCGGCGACGTCGCCTCCCAGATCAAGTCGCTGTCGGAGGATGTCGAGCGCACACTGCAAGCGGCCGGCAGCGCCACCGCGGCCTCCGTCCTGTCGGGCGCCCGCGACGCGCAGACCACGCTGGTCAGCGCCTCCGCCGAGGCCGCCGGCCAGGTCAAGTCGCTGGCTGCCGATGTCGAGCAGTCGCTGTCGATGGCCGGCTCCGCCGCCGCCGAGGCGATCATGACCGGTGCACGCGAGGCACAGACCACGCTGATCTCGACCTCGACCGACGTCACCGGCCAGGTCAAGTCGCTCGCCAGCGATGTCGAGCGCTCGCTCTCGATGGCCGGCTCCGCCACCGCGGAGGCCGTCGTCGCCTCCGCCCGCGAGGCCCAGACCACGCTGGCCGGCGCATCCACCGAGGCGACCAACCTGATCCGCTCGCTCGCGGCCGACATGCAGCACTCGCTCTCGACCGCCGGCACCGCGACCGCGGAATCCATCGTCGCCTCGGCCCGTGAGGCGCAGAGCACGCTGGCCGGCGCGTCGACCGATGCCACCAACCTGGTCCGGACATTGTCGGCCGACATCGAGCGCTCGCTGTCGATGGCCGGCTCCGCCACCGCGGAAGCCGTCGTCGCCTCCGCCCGCGAGGCCCAGAGCACGCTGGCCGGCGCATCCACCGAGGCCACCAGCCTGGTCCGCACGCTGGCGGCCGACATGGAACGCTCGCTCTCGATGGCCGGCTCCGCCACCGCGGAATCGATCACGTCAGGTGCGCGCGAAGCCCAGAGCACGCTGGTCAATGCGTCGACCGAGGCCACGAGCAAGGTGTCGGCGCTCGCCGCCGACATCCAGCGCGCGCTGTCGATGGCCGGTTCCGGCACCGTGGAGTTGCTGACGGCCGGCGCCCGCGAGGCGCAGAACACCCTCGTCACCGCGTCGACGGAGGCTGCCAACCACGTCAAGTCGCTGGCGGTCGATGTCGAGCGCACGTTGACGTCGGTCGGCACCAACACCGCGCAAACGATCGCGGGCAGCGCCCGCGACGCGCAGAACTCGTTCGTGGCAACGTCGAGCGAAGCCGCAAGCCAGATGCGCGCGATCTCGGCCGAGATCGAGCGCTCGCTGACCGCGGCCAGCGCGGAGACGGCGCAGACCATCCTGGGCAGCGCCCGCGAGGCCCAGAGCTCGTTCGCGGCGACCTCTGCCGATGCCGCCGCCCAGATCCGCACGCTGTCGACCGACGTCGAGCGCGCGCTGGGCGCGGTCACGGCCAAGACCACCGACAACATCCAGACCTCGGCGCAGAACGCGCAGGCGGCCCTGATCACGATGTCCAACGAGGTCTCGACCAAGGTCAAGACGACCTCCGCCGACATCGAGCGTTCGGTGCTGTCCGCCTCCAGCGCGTTCGGCTCGGCGATGACCGGCAAGACCGACGAGATCGTCACCTATGTGCAGCAGCAGACCGAGCGCCTGTCGCAGATGGTCGACGGCCGCCGCGGCTCGCTGGTCGAGGCGCTGACCGCCAAGACCACGCAACTTGCGACCGACATGGATCGCGCCACCGCGGATGCGCTGAAGGCGATCGAAACCCGCGGCCTCGCCTTCTCGCAGTCGATGTCGGCGCATGGCAGCGATGTCGCGCGCAACATCACCTCGGCGGGCGACCAGGCAACCGGCGCGGTGGCGAAGTCGCTCAAGGAGCTCGAGCACGCCTCGCGCGCGGCGATCGACCAGTCGCGCCAGGTCTCGATCTCGGCCGTCACCGAGATGCAGGAGACCAGCAAGATCCTGCGTACCGATACGGTCGCGCTGTTCGAGCGGCTGCGCGAAGGCAACATCCTGTTGCAGGAGGTGTTGACCGGCGCCCACGACAACCTCAACTCGCTGGAGCGCGCGCTGGTGACCCGCGTGGCAGACTTCGTGTCCGCCATGAACGACGTCACCTCGCGCAACGGCGTCGCGACCCAGACGCTGGAAGACCAGCTCACGGTGTTCAACAGCAAGACCGGCAAGGCGCTGGAGGACCTCGGCGCGCTGTCGAGCCAGTTCGAGACCCACGGCAAGGCGTTGATCGACGCCGCCGCCGTGGTCGAGCAGGCCAACCGCTCGACGACGACCTCCGTCAACGAGCGCAAGTCGGAGCTGGAATCGCTGGTCACCACCATCGACCTGCGCACCACCGATCTCGACCAGCGGCTGTCGCGCTTCACCGGCTTGCTCGATGAATCGCTGGCCGCGGCCGAGGAGCGCGCCCGCGACATCGCCCGCGTCGTGGCGGAGACCGCAGGCGCCGGTTCGGCTGCGATCAGCAGGCAGTTCGAGGCGGTGCGCCAGGCGGCCGAGAACGAGCGTCAGCAGACCGTCGATGCGATGAACGACCTCTACCAGCAGAGCAACGCCGAGACCGATGCGATGTTCAAGGAATCGACGGAGAAGTTCTCCGCGATGGTCACGGCGATGAAGCAGATGGCGAGCGAGATGCACAGCGAGCTCGAGGCCACCCGCAACGAGCTGCGCCGCGGTGTGCTCGAGATGCCGCAGGAGGCCGCCGAGAACACCGCGCAGATGCGCAAGGTGATCGTCGACCAGATCGAGGCGCTGGCCGAGTTGAATCGCATCGTCGCCCATCACGGCCGCGGGCTCGACGTGGTCTCGACCAACCGCGCCAGCGTCCGCCACGAGGAGCCGCTGATGGCTGCCGCCGGCGGCCGTGGCGACGTGCGGATGCGGGACGACGTGCGCGCGCGCGACAATGGCAACAGCGCCGCGACGCTGCCGCCCCCGGATCTGGGCATGCAAAACCTCGGCATGCCGGCCTCGCGTCGCACCGAAGCTCCGTCGGTCAGCCCGGCGAGCTCCGACAATGGCCAGGACGGCTGGCTGTCCGACCTGCTCAACCGCAGCGACGCGGCGCCGCCTGCCCCGCCGAGCCGCGACACGCAGCGCCCGCGTCAGCCGCCGCAGCAGGCCGTCAATCCGCTGGAGTCGCTGTCGCTCGACATCGGCCGGCTGATGGACCGCACGCTCGCGGCCGAGATGTGGGATCGCTACCAGCGCGGCGAGAACAAGGCGTTCAGCAAGCGGCTCTACACGCCCGCCGGCCAGAAGGCCTTCGACGAGGTGGCCCGCAAGTACCGCGCCGATCGCGGCTTCAAGCAGACGGTCGACCGTTACATCGCGGAGTTCGAGCGCCTGCTCGACGAAGTCGCCCGCGACGGCCGCGGCCAGCAGGAGCTCGCTGGCCACCTGACCTCGGAGACCGGGCTGGTCTACACCCTGCTCGCGCATGCCGCGGGACGGCTGGGGTAAGTTGATCGGCGAATAGTGAGTAGCGAATAGCGAAGGAAAAGCGGAGGCCGAAAGGCCTCCGTTGTTTTGCGCCACGGTTGAACAGGCGGACAGCGCGTCACCGATAACGTGATGCCCTAACCGCCGTCGTCACCGTCAGGAAACGACAGATGGTCTCACCTCAGGGCGTCAATCCGGCTACCCAGGCAGCAGTCGGCAGCGTCGTCCCGGCGAACACCCCAATCGAGAAGGCTTTTCGACGCGGCGTTCCCCAGGGAAACCACCGCATTCCGCCCATCAAATACATTGCGACCCAACAGGCTGCGAACAAAGTCCAATCGCGCCACGCGATGCCTAACAGCACGGCAGCGGGAACCGCGCCGACAGCGAATATCAGCGCGTACAGCATTGATTGCTGAAGCGAGTCTGGTTTGTCATTCGACACGACAACCTGTTCCGGTTCGGACTACTTTATGCGATCGGCTGCTTCGCTCCGCTCACGATGACGGGGCCAACAGGCGAGGAGCCATTCGCCATTTGCCACTCACCCTTCGCCTGTCACTACTGCCTTCGCCGCGGCCCTGGCGCCGCGGGAGCCGGCGCGGGCTCGGGTGCGGCGTTGTTGCTGCCGCCGAAGATCACCCGACTAGGGTTGCGGTCGAAATTGTTCACGGCACGGCTGATATCGGCGAGCGTGCGGCGGCCGTCGTTGATCAGGAGATTGGTCCGCTTGTCGACATTGTCGGCGAGCTCGCGGATCGACTTCACCATCTGGTTCAGCTCGCTGCCATTGTTGCCGCCGGCGATCGCATTGAGGCCGAGCATCAGATTGTCGGCCTTGGCCATCACGCCGTCGACCTTGACCATGACGTTGTCGATCTTCTCGGAATTGCGTGCCAGCGCCTGGGTGAAGACCTCGAGGTTCTTCAGCGAATTCTTCACCGACTGCTGATTGTCGGCGACGATGCGGTTGACGTTTTGCAGGGTGGCGCGGATCGCCTCGGTGACGTCCTGCAGCGCATTGGGATCGGCGGTCAGGACCGGGATGCCGTCCTCATCGAGCGGCACCGGCGGGGCGGCCTCCTCGCCGCCTTTCAGCGAGATCGCGGCGACGCCGGTGAGGCCCTGGAATTCGAGGCCGACCAGGGTGTCCTTGCGGAGCGGCGCGCTGTTCTCGATCATCGCCAGCGCGACCACGCGGCGCGGGTTGTCGAGCTTGACCGAGACGACCTCCCCTATTCTGATACCATTGAAATTGACGTTGCCGCCGTTGCGCAGGCCTGACGCCGGCCCCTCGAAGATGACCCGCAACGGGCTGCGCTGCTTGGTGGTGTGCAGGCTCTGGAACCACAGCACGAAGCCGAACGCCGCGGCGATGACCGCCAACGTGAAGGCTCCGATCAAGACGTAGTTCGCCCGCGTTTCCATCAAATACTCGCGTTAATACCTTTGAGCTCCCGCGCAGCCGGCCTGCGCGCGAACCCGTCGAATTCTCCGTTGCCGCATGATCTCGTCAAAACCGCTGGTCTCGTCTCGGGATCATGGCTAGGCCACAACGGCACGGGCGCGCTTGCCGTTGAAATATTGCTGCAACCACGGATGCTGCGATGCCCTCATGTCGGCGATCGATCCTGCAGCAATGATCTTACCGTTCCCTAAAACGGCGATACGGTCGCACGCGGTGTAAAGGCTGTCGAGATCGTGGGTTACCATGAAAACGGTCAGCCCCAAAGTGCGCTGGAGTGTGCGCACCAGCTCGTCGAAATCGCCGGCGCCGATCGGATCGAGGCCCGACGTCGGCTCGTCAAGGAACACGAGTTCAGGGTCAAGCGCGAGCGCGCGCGCCAGCGCGACGCGCTTGATCATGCCGCCCGACAGTTCCGACGGATAGCGATCGGCGACCTCGGGCTTCAGCCCGACCATCACGAGCTTCGCCACCATGATCTCGTCGAGCAGCCGCTGCGAGACCCGCAGATATTCGCGCGCCGGGAACTGGATGTTCTGGCGCACCGTGAGCGAGGAGAACAGCGCGCCCTGCTGGAACAGGATGCCCCAGCGCCGCTCGACCGCGCGGCGCTGCGCCGAGTTGGCGGCATCGAGGTCGACGCCGAACACTTCGATGCGGCCGGAAACCTTCGGCACCAGGCCGATGATGGTGCGCGTCAGCACCGACTTGCCGGCGCCCGACGGCCCGACGAAGCCGAGGATCTCGCCGCGCTTGACGTCGAGGTTGAGGCCGTCGAGCACCCGGGTCTCGCCGAACTGCACGGTGATGTCGCGGACCCGGATGATGGCGTCGTTGTCCTCGTCCGCCATGATCACATCCCGATCGAGGCGAAGAAGATCGCGAACACGCCGTCCATCACGATCACGAAGAAGATTCCCTTCACCACCGACGCGGTGGTGTGCTGTCCGAGCGACTCCGCCGAGCCCTGCACCGCCAGCCCCTCGACGCAGGCGACGATGCCGATCACCGCCGCCATGACCGGCGCCTTGACCATGCCGACGATGAAATGGTCGATCGATATGGCATCACGAAGGCGGAGCAGGAAGGCTTCCGGATCGACGCCGCCATAGAGCCAGGCCACCAGGCCGCCGCCGTAGAGCGCGGCCATCGCACCGAGGAAGGCCAGGATCGGCAGCGCCAGCACCAGCGCCAGCATGCGCGGCAGGATCAGGACCTCGATCGGATCGAAGCCCATGGTGCGCAGCGCGTCGATCTCCTCGCGCATCTTCATCGAGCCGAGCTCGGCGGTGTAGGCCGAGCCGGAGCGGCCCGCGACCATGATCGCGACCAGCAGCACGCCGATCTCGCGCAGCACCAGCACGCCCAGCATGTCGACGACGAAGATGTCGGCGCCGAACCTGCGGAAATGGAAGATGCCCTGCTGCGAGATGATGCAGCCGATCAGGAAGGTGATCAGCACCACGATCGGCACCGCGCGCAGGCAGACCTGTTCGAGGTGATGCACCGTCGAGGTGAAGCGGAAGCTGCGCGGATGGATCAGCACCCAGGCGGCCGCGGCCAGCACCGCGCCGAGCATATCGACCAGGCCGACGATGGTGCCGCTGATCCCGGCCACGGTGCGCCCGATCTGCTCGAGCATGCCCACGATCAGCAGCGGTTCACCCGCGGCCTTGGGCGCGGGATCGACGCGACGGACCTCGTCGACCAGGCTGGAATAATTCGCCGAGAGGCCCGCAATCTCGGCTTCGGCACCGGTGTCGCTGAGGCTGCGGCGCAGCCGTTCGATCAGCCAGGCGCCGAAAGTGTCGAGGCTTGCGACCTGCGACACGTCGATAAAAATATGCGGGCGGCTGCCGCGCAGCTTCTCGGCATCGGAGACGATCCGCTCAAGCGCCGGCGCGAAGCGGGCCGTCCAGTTGCCCGCCGCGCACAACGCCAGTCCTTCGCCTTGGGCTATCCGCTCCAGTGTCGGGTCGCCGCTCACCTTTTGCCTACCCCTCAAGCCGGCTGGCCGCCGCTTATGCAGATCTCCGGCGGCTTGCCGGATCGGCTTGTCGAATCTGTCACTAACCAGCCATAGTTGGTTGCGCGTCGCAAGCTACGGTTCAGGAAATAGTAGACTTTAAAATGACTTCCACCCCACGCGGAACTGTTTCCTTGACGGTGAGGATCGAGCGCTGGCCGATCGCGGGCTCGTTCACGATCAGCCGTGGCGCCAAGACCGAAGCCGTCGTCGTGGTGGCGGAGGTCGGCCAGGGCGGCCTGATTGGCCGCGGCGAATGCGTGCCCTATCCGCGCTATGGCGAAACGCCGGAGGCGACCCTGGAGGCGATCCAGGCCATGCAGGAACCGCTTGCCGGCGGTATGGACCGCATCGCCCTGCAAGGGCGGATGCCCGCCGGGGCCGCCCGCAATGCGCTGGACTGCGCGCTGGCGGACCTCGAGGCGAAGCGCGCCGGTCGGCGGATATGGAACCTGCTCGGCCGGTCTGCGCCAGAACCCCGCACCACCGCCTACACGATCTCGCTCGGGACATCAGAGGCGATGGCGGAAGCCGCCGCGAAGGCCGCGCACCGCGCGCTGCTCAAGATCAAGCTCGGCGGCGATGGCGACGGCGCGCGGATCGCCGCCGTGCGCAAGGCGGCGCCGGGTTCCGAGTTGATCGTCGATGCCAACGAGGCCTGGACCGAGGACAACCTTGCCGCCAACCTCAAAGCCTGCGCCGATGCCGGCGTCACTTTGATCGAGCAGCCGCTGCCCGCGGGCAAGGACGAAGCGCTGGCGCGGATCAAGCGGCCGGTCGCGGTGTGCGCCGACGAGAGCGTGCATGATCGCGCCTCGCTTGCCGGACTGCGCGGTCGCTATGACGCCGTCAACATCAAGCTCGACAAGACCGGCGGGCTGACCGAGGCGCTGGCGATGGCGGATGCCGCAAACGCGCTCGGCTTCGAGATCATGATCGGCTGCATGGTCGCGACCTCGCTGTCGATGGCGCCGGCGATGCTGATCGCGCAGGCCGCCCGCTTCATCGATCTCGACGGCCCGCTGCTGCTGGCGAAGGACCGCGACGACGGCCTGCGCTATGACGGCAGCCAGGTCTATCCGCCGGACGCGGCGCTGTGGGGATGATGATGGGTTAGGCGTCCACGCGCCAGCCATGCCACCAGCCCGCCGGTCGCCGCCGTCGCCGCCATCATGTCGTAGACGCCGAGCCCGAAGCGCGCATAGACCATGCCGCTGACGATCGCCGTGGTGCTGGCGACGATGCCGCCGCAGGCGGTGAGATAGCCCTGCGCGCGCGCCATCACATGCCCCGGCACGTGCTGCACCATCAACCCCATGATGCCGACCTGGGTCAGGCCGAAGCTCAAGCCGTGTCCGAGCTGGACCACGGCGAGCACCGCGAGCGGCGGGTCCTGCGCGGTGATCGCCCAGCGCGCCGCGGCGCTGGCCGCTGCGATCATCACCAGCACCGCCGACGGCAGCGTGAAGCGCGGCGACAATGCGAACAGCACGATCTCGGCGATCACGCCGATCACCCAGAGGCATGCGATGGTCAGGCCGTTGAAACCGGCCTGCTGCCAGGCAATCGAGGCGAAGATGTAATAGGCGCCGTGGCTGCCCTGGATCAGCGACGAGGCCACGATGATGGCGAGAAAGGTCGGATTGCGCAGCAGTCTTGGCGCGCCGGCCTTCGGCGCGGCCGCCGCCGCCGGACGGCCGAGCGGCCGCAAGGTCAGCCCGACCAGCGCGCCGAGCAGCGTCATGGCCGTGATGATCCAGATCAAATCGACCTCCGCGACGTAGCGGAGCAGGAAACCACTGACCAGCGCGCAGACCGCGAAGGCCGCCGACCCCCACAGCCGCAGCGGCCCGTAGCTGAGGCCGAATTGCCGGACGCCGCGCAGCGCATAGGCGTCGGTGAGCGGCACCATCGGCGTCCAGACGCAGCAGGTCAGCGCGTAGACCGCGAGCAGCACGAAAGGCTGATGCTGGGTGCCGATCACGACGAAGCCCAGCGCCGTGGCGAAGCCGGTGGCGATGATCGCGCCGCGCAGCATCTGGCGCCGTTCCGCCGCCGCGGTGATCAGCGGCAGCACGGTGAAGCGCGTCACCGGCGGCACGGCGGTGATGATGCCGATCCAGGTGGCATCGATCCCGATCGCCTTCAGCCACACCGTGAAGAACGGCAGATGCACCCCGGTCATGCCGAACAGCGTGGCGTAGAATGCCGCGAGCCTTCGCGCGAATCGCCGCGATGCAACCCTGGCTGCAATGGGGATTTGTGATTCGGAAGACATCAATTCAATTGCGATTCGCGCGATATCGTGGTGATCGTTAGCGTAACGCGCAGTGATTTGCGCGAAGAGATTGTGATGGCCGAAGAAGCATTCGCCCTGTCTCCGATATCCGCCCGCGCGGCCCTGCCGAGCGAGGAGGACTATGCCGCGATCAGCGCGGCCTTCATGGAGACCTCGCGGGGCCGCTGGTTCCTCGGCGAATACGCCAAGCGCAACCGCAATGCCGACACCCGCATGGTGCTCGACGCCGTGGCGCGGATCGAGGAGAGCCTCAGCGCCCAGCGGCAGGCCGCCGCGGACGCGATCAGGGACGAGCAGTTGGCGCAGGCGCTGGGCGCCTTGCGCGGCGCGATCGAGGCCAGCCAGGCGTCCGCGATCGCCGCGCTCGACGGCATCAGCTTCGAGCCGAACCTCGCGCCGGTGCGCAAGGGCGTGCGGGTGATCCGGGAGATCTCCTGGCGGCTGCGCGAGATCGGCAATGACGGGCGGATCTGCGACATCATCGATTCGCAGGCCAGCGCGATCGAGTCCGGTGCTGCGCAGGTTTCGATGGACGACGCCAAGGCCGTGCTGGATGCCGCCTTCGCGGCGCTGGCCCGCCGGCTCAGCGAGTTCGATCCGGACAAGGCGGTCACGCCTGCGGCCAAGCCTGAAGTGGCCGAGGGCCCGGTTGCGGAACCGGCCGCGCCCTCTGCACCGCCGCCAGCAGCCGAAAGCGCCGCCGCGGCCGATAACGTTGCTCCAGAAGCCGCCATGGCCGCTGCGTCGCCAGCGCTGCCCCAGGAGACCATTGCAGCGCCGAACGCCGAGGCCGCGATGCCTGCCGCAACGCCGAGCCCTGAGGCGGCTACGGCCGTGATGCCGCAACCGAGCGAGGCCTGGCTCAAAGCCGAAGCCGCACTGGCCGAAGCCGAAGCTGCGGAGCTCGCCCGCGTCACCGACGATGCCGCCGCCGACGCGCAAGACGAAGCGGTGCTCGACCTGATCGCGATGGAAATGGGCGCGCCCGATCCGATCGACGAAGAGGCGATCGCCGAGGAAATGCGCGCCGCCGAGGAGATGCGTGTCGCCGAGGCGATGGCGGCCGAGCCCGACATGGTCGCGCCCGCGACGGAGCCCGAACCCGCGCCTGAGCCGATGCTGGCGGCCGAGCCGAAGCTCGAGGTCGAATCGTCGGCAGTCGCCGTGACGCCGATTGCCTCGGCTCCAGCGGCCGTGCCGCCGCCTCTCCCGGCGAGCGTTGAAATTGCCCCGGCGCCCGCGGCAGAGGTTTCCCTCGGCGCGACCATCATTGCGAGCGGCCTGCTGAAGAAGCCGAGCGTAGCAGCCAACGATCCGCTGGCGCCGATCCGCCGCATGAGCCAGGCCGAGAAACTCGCGTTCTTCTCTTGATCGAGTTCGCGCCTGGCCGCGCAACGAAACAGGGGCAGAGCGGCACCGCCCTGCCCCCGCTTGATCTCAAATCGTAGCCGTCAGGCGACGAGCTTCGCGAACAAATCCGCGTCGACATTGCCGCCCGAGAGCACGATGACGACGTTCTTGCCTCGGGCGTCGATCCGCCCGGCCAGCAGCGCGGCAAGGCCGATGGCGCCACCGGGTTCGACCACGAGTTTCAGCTCGCGATAGGCAAAGGCAACCGCCGCACCAACCTCTTCGTCGGTCGCGCTGACGCCGTTGGCGAGCAGCTTGCTGTTGATCGCAAAGGTCAGTTCGCCCGGCATCATCGCCATCAGCGCGTCGCAGATGGTGCGCGCCGCAACCGGATGCGCCTCGCGATGCCCGACCTTGAGCGACAGCGCGTGATCGTCATAGCCCGCGGGCTCGGCGACGATGACCTGGGCCTGTGGATATTTTGCTTTCACCGCGGTGGCGACACCGGCGATCAGGCCACCGCCCGACGCCGGCGCGACGACGATATCGGGGGTCAGCCCGAGCGCCGCCATGTCCTCGGCGATCTCGCGGCCGGCGGTGCCCTGGCCCGCGATCACCAGGGGATCGTCATAGGGAGGCACCAACGTCGCGCCGCGCTTGCTGGCGATGCCGCTGGCGATCGCCGCGCGGTCGTCGCGATCGCGATCGTAGAGCACGACTTCGGCGCCATACGACTTGGTCCGCTCGCGCTTGGTGAGCGGCGAGTCCGCCGGCATCACGATGGTCGCCTGCATGTTGAGGATCTTGGCCGCCGCGGCGACACCCTGGGCATGGTTGCCCGAGGAGAACGCGACGACACCTCCGCTCCGCTTGTCCTGCGGGATCGAGGCAAGCTTGTTGAACGCACCGCGAAACTTGAACGATCCGGTCCGCTGCAACATCTCGGGCTTGAGGAAAACTTGGCTGCCAACACGTTCGTTGAGAACGGGGAAGGTCAGGAGCGGCGTGCGCACCGCGAACGGCGCGACCACCCTTGCGGCGGCATCGATGTCCGCGGCAGCGACGGGTGGATTTGAAACGGTGTCCGTCATCCGCGATTTGTATCGCGACGGAGCGCGGCCCGGCAAGACGCTTTAACGTGAGATTGTTTAGCGCGAGGTCGGCTGGCTCGCCGGCAGGCCTGCGAAATGGTGCTCCTCGGCACCGAATTCGAACACCTCCCCCTCGCCGTCCGGCGCCGCGGGGCGGACGTTCAGGCAGCGCTCGATGAACACCCGGGCCGACGCCTGCCAGGTGTGGAGCGCGGCGAAATCGACGCAGGCCTGCCGCGGAATGCTGAGTGCCTCGAGGCAGGCGTGATGCAGATCCTCGTCGAGCACACCGACCGGTGCCGCGCCAATCACGTCGCGGGGGCCGGTGACCGGAAAAGCGGCAACCGGCAGACCGCTCGCCAAGGCCTCGAGCAACACCAGACCGAATGTATCGGTGCGGCTGGGGAAAACGAACACATCGGCCGCCGCATAGATCTCAGCCAATTCTTCTCCATGGCGCGCGCCGAGGAAGACGGCTTCCGGATATTTCCGCTCCAGCGCAGCCCGCGCCGGGCCATCCCCGACCACAACCTTGGTGCCGGGCAAATCGAGATCGAGGAATGCCTCGAGGTTTTTCTCCACCGCGACCCGGCCGACGCTCAGATAGACCGGCTGCGGCAGGCAGAGATCGACATCACGCGGATGGAACAGCGCGGTGTCGACGCCGCGCGACCACAGCACCACGTTGCGGAAGCCACGCTGGCGCAGTTCGGCCGCCAGCGCCGGCGTCGCCGCCATCACGGCCCGGCTCGGCTTGTGGAACCAGCGCAACGCACGCCACACCCAGGCTTCCGGAACCGGCGTCCGTGCCGACACATACTCCGGGAAACGGGTGTGGAAGCTCGTCGTGAACGGCAGGCCGTGCTTGCGGCAATAGCGGCGGACCGAAAGCCCGATCGGGCCTTCGGTCGCGATATGGATGCTGTCGGGCTTGGCCGCCTTGATCAGGCTGGCGACCTTGGCCTGATACGGCAATGCCAGCCGGAGATCGCGGTAGCTCGGCATCGCGAAGGTGCGGAACTCGTCCGGCGTCAGGAAACTCACCTCGACGCCGAGCGATTTCGCCGCCTGTGCCATCATGGTCAGCGTGCGGACAACCCCGTTGACCTGGGGATGCCACGCATCGGTCGCGACCAGGATATGCGTCATGCAGCGCGTGCCGTCACTCGCGGAACTGGCGCGATCCGGCGCACCGGGTCGGTCCAGGTGATGATTTCGAAATGGCCGTCCTCGTGCTCGGCGAGCGCGGTGCAGCTCTCAACCCAGTCGCCGCAATTCATGTAGCGGATGCCGTGCTCGTCATGAATGGTCGCGTAGTGGATGTGGCCGCAGATCACGCCGTCGCAGCCGTGACGACGCGCTTCGCCGGCAAGCGTGGCCTCGAACGCGCCGATATAGTTGACCGCCTTCTTGACCTTCAGCTTCGCCCATTGCGACAGCGACCAGTAGGGCACGCCGAACATCTTGCGGAAGAAGTTGACGAAGCGATTCATCTGGATCGCGAAGTCGTAGGCCTTGTCGCCGAGATGGGCGAGCCAGCGCGCGTTCTGCACCACGAGGTCGAAGATGTCGCCGTGGATCACGAGGTAGCGCTTGCCGTCGGCGCCGGTATGGATGGTGTTCTCCACCACATCGATGCCGCCGAAATGCGTGCCGTAATATCTGCGCAGGAACTCGTCGTGGTTGCCCGGAACGTAGATCACCTTGGCGCCCTTGCGCGCCTTGCGCAGCATCTTTTGCACGAAGTCGTTGTGAGTCTGCGGCCAGTACCAGTTCGACTTCAGCGCCCAACCGTCGACGATATCACCAACGAGGTAGATCGTGTCGGCGTCGTGAGAGCGGAGGAAGTCCAGCAGGCGGTCGGCTTGCGAACCGCGGGCTCCGAGATGGACATCGGAGATAAACAAAGTGCGAAAGCGCCGCTCGGGGCTTTCTTCACTCAAGGAGTCACTTCCCATGCCTGTGCACCTAACAGATTCCTGTGACAGGGCGATGACGATCCCCGCGACCTGAGGTCCCACAAAGAGTTAACGAGAATCAGCAGCACGCCCCTTCACTGCGGATAACAGCGACGTGCGACAATCTGGCGACATGAGCGGTCGCGGCTGTGTGGAACGGGCGTTGTGTTGCGCGCATGGCGCAGCGGGACGACGAGGGCGGTCGATGAATGCGTAGCCGGATTCAGCTACCGAGTTTCAATAGTATTTGTGGAAGTGATGCACCGGCCCGTGACCCTGCCCGACCGCAAAGCGATCGGCGGCCGCGATCGCATCGGTGATCCACGCCTTGGCGTGACGCACCGCGGTCTCCATCGTCTCACCCTTGGCAAGCCCCGCCGCGATCGCCGACGACAGCGAGCAGCCGGTGCCATGCGTGTTGGCGGTGGCGATGCGCGGCGCCGACAGCGCGATGCTGCGCTCGGCGTCGATCAGATAGTCGATGCTCTCGGTGCCGTGTCCGTGGCCGCCCTTGACCAGCACCGCGCGACAGCCCATCGCCAGCAGTTGCTTGCCTTGTCGTTCGACCTCGGCTTCGTTCGATGCGACCGGCTGGTTGAGCAGCGCGGCTGCTTCCGGCAGGTTCGGCGTGATCAGCGACGCCAGCGGAAACAGCAGGGTCTTCAGCGCGTCGACGGCTTCAGCGGCAAGCAGCCGGTCGCCCGATGTTGCGACCATCACCGGATCGAGCACGATGTGGCGCGGCGCCCAGCGCGTCAGCCCATCGGCGATCGCGGCAATGGTCTCGGCCTGCGCCACCATGCCGATCTTGACCGTACCGACCGCGAGGTCGGAAAACACCGCATCGATCTGCGCGCTGACGAAGGCCGCCGGCACCGGATGGATGCCGCTGACACCCTTGGTGTTCTGCGCGGTGAGCGCCGTGATGGCCGAGGCGCCATAGACCCCGAGCGCGGCAAAGCTCTTGAGGTCGGCCTGGATGCCCGCGCCGCCCGAGGAATCCGAGCCGGCAATGGTGAGCGCGACCGGCGTCATTGCGCAGCACCGGCGGTTGATACGAACGAGACCATGACGAAGTGCACCATGGCCTGTCCTAGCCCGGCCGCCCGCCGGCAGCAAGTTTGCCTGACTTTACCGCGAGTTGACCCTGCCTCGGGCCCCCCTCCCCCTTGCCTTGGCCGCCGGTTTTTGGCCTATAGTCGCTGATATCCCCGGAGACGACTTTGATGGTTCCCTTCTTCGTCCAGATCAAATGCAAGCTCGGCCAGTCCTACACCGTCGCCAACGCGCTGGCGGAAGCCGAGATTGCATCCGAGATCTATTCCACCGCGGGCAATTACGATCTGCTGGTCAAGTTCTACGTCGACCACGACACCGACATCGGCCATTTCATCAACGAGAAGGTTCAGGTGATCCCGGGCATTCAGGACACCCTCACCATCATCACCTTCAAGGCGTTCGGCGCGAAGTAGGCTCTGCCTGCCCGAGAACTTTCCTTCACCTCTCCCAAAGGGAGGGGTGAACCGATGTCCCCACCAGCATCCCCGCTAGGACTTCTTTTCGGGCTTTGTGGGCTTCGGCGGCCCCTCGACCGGCGGCAGCGACTTGATGTAGTCGGCGATCGCGTCGCGATCGCCTGACGGAAGCTGCGAGGTGTTGCGGATCACCCGCACCATCGATCCGCCGGCGCTGTCGCCATCCGGCGTCTGCCCGCTCTCGAGGAAATAGGCGATATCCTTCGCGCTCCAGTCGGACAGCCCCTTCTGCGTGATGTTGGGCACCCAGCCCTCGCCTTCCGGATTCGGGCCGCCGGCAAAGCGCTGCGCGCTGACGATGCCGCCGAGGAAATTGCGCGGGCTGTGACACTCGGCGCAATGGCCGAAGCCGTTGACGAGATAGGCACCTCGATTCCATTGCGCCGAGCGGCTCGCGTCCGCGACGAACGGCTTGCCGTCCATGAACAGGAATTTCCAGACGCCGATATTGCGGCGGATGTTGAACGGAAACGGCACATCGTGGTCGCGCACCTTCCCCGCCACCGACGGCAAGGTCTTCAGATAGGCGAACAGGTCGCGGACGTCGTTGACCTTGGCGTGCTGATACGACGGATAGGGAAACGCCGGGAAATAGTGCGTGCCCGACGGCGACGTGCCCTTCATGACCGCGGTGACGAAGTCGGCCTCGCTCCAGCGGCCGATGCCGTCGTTGGGATCGGGCGAGATGTTCGGCGCATAGAAGGTGCCGAACGGCGACGGTATCGCCAGCCCGCCGCCGAGTCTGGTGCGGTCATCCTGCTTCGGCACGGCATGACAGGAGGAACATCCTCCGGCATTGAACGTTGTGAGGCCATTGGCAAGGTCGGGCTGATAGGCCGGCAGCGCGCTGGCGGCGACGGTCGCGGGGATCGTCAGCCACCAGAACACGGCGAGGCCGATGGCGCCGACCAGGCCGGCCAGGAGGAGAATTCGTCGCAACATTCACCGATCCGTCATTGGTCGCGTCAGTCTATCAACCAGTATGATGGCAAGCGGTCGCACAAGCTCGCATCAAATTTGCCGCATGCACGTTCATTTTGGGAATAAATCGGAACGGCCGCGGTTTGAACACTGCAACCATCGTGTGACGTCAAAGGGGAGAGAACCATGCCCAACAAGACCTTGCTTGCCGCGCTGACCCTCGGCGCTGTCGTCGCCCTCGCCGGCCCGGCCTTTGCCGAGAAGCTGCATGCCAAGCTGGACGGCAAGACCGAAGTACCGCCGAACACCAGCGCCGGCACCGGCACCGCCGACATCGACTATGACGCCGCCTCCAAGAAGCTGAGCTGGAAGCTGACCTATTCCGGCCTGACTGGTCCGGCCACTGCTGCGCACTTCCACGGCCCTGCGGAGGCCGGCAAGAATTCCGGCGTCGCGGTCGCGATCCCGAACGCGACGTCGAGCCCGGTCGAAGGCAGCGCAACGCTCACCGACGCGCAGGCCGCCGATCTGCTCGCCGGCAAGTACTATGTCAACGTCCACACCGCGGCCAACCCGGGCGGCGAGATCCGCGGCCAGGTGACCAAATAGCCGCGGGCGAAGTCGTCGCAGGCGAAGACACGCGAACAAGAAACGGCCGACACAAAAAAGGGCGGGTGCCTGAAGCACCCGCCCTTTCGTTGATCGAACCGCGATCAGCCCTTCTTGAGGCGATAGGTCTCGTGGCAGCCGCCGCATTGCTTGCCGATCACGCCCAGCTCCGCCTTCAGCGTATCGACATCCTTGATCTTGCCCTTGGCATCAGCGACGGCCTTGGCATAGCTCGCGATGTGCTGCTCGAAGCCGGCCTTGTCTTCCCAGATCTTCGGCCCGGCCGAGTAGTCGCCGTCGGTCTTCAGCCCCTTGGAGCTTTCCGGGAACAGCGTCGGTAGCTTCTTGGCGGTGTCCTCGAACTTCGCCAGCGCGGCGTCGACGGTTGCCTGGTCATAGGGCTTCTCGCCCTTGACGATGGCCCCGAGCGCACCGGCGTTCTTGCCGGTTTCCTTCATCTGGGCCTGGGTCTGCTTGACCTGATCCTGGTCGGCGACGACCGCACCGGCACTCAACACAAGCATCGCAGCAACGACGACAATCCGTTTCATCGGCAATCCCCTCAATCCTGCTCTGTCCCGGTCCGCGGTCTGCGGCCGGCCTGACCTGCAAACACCGCAGGCGGAATCTTCATTCCGCCTGCGACAATTTATCAGAGAGTGTGGCGGCGCTGCGCCTCGCGGATCGCAATCCAGACCCGCTCCGGCGTGGCCGGCATGTCGATGTGGTCGATCCCGTATTCGCGATGCAGGCCCTCGACGATCGCGTTGACGATCGCCGGGCACGAGCCGATCGCACCGGCCTCGCCTGCTCCCTTCACGCCCATCGGATTGGTGGTGCAGGGAACGTTGTTGGTCTCGAACACGAACGACGGACCGTCGGCGGCACGCGGCATCGCGTAATCCATGAACGTGCCGGTGACGAGCTGGCCGTCGGTTTGGCTGTACACCGCCTGCTCCATCAGCGCCTGCCCGATGCCCTGCATCGCGCCGCCATGAACCTGGCCCGCGAGCATCAGCGGATTGAGCGTGACGCCGAAATCGTCGACGATGACATAGCTGACGATCTTGATGATACCGGTTGCGGGATCGATCTCGACCTCGGCGAGATGGGTGCCATTCGGATAGGTGCCGTCGGCGCTGGCGAACGTCGCGCTGGCATTCATCTTTGCGGTGTCGCCGCCGGGACGCTTGGCAAGATCGGCGAAGCTGACCGAGCGGTCGGTGCCGGCGATGCGGATCCGGCCGTCGGCGATCTCGAGGTCGCCGGTGCCGGCTTCCAGCGCCTGCGCCGCAAGCTCCTTCAGCTTGTTGCCGAGCTCATGCGTCGCCCGCTGCACGCTGACGCCGCCGGACGGGATCGATGCCGAGCCGCCGGTGCCGAGGCCGGTCGCGATCTTGTCGGTGTCGCCTTGCAGCACATGGACGCGCTCCGGCGGCACGCCGAATTGCTCGGCCACGATCTGCGCATAGGCGGTCTGGTGGCCCTGCCCGCTCGACTGGGTGCCGATCAGGACCGAGATGTCGCCATTGGGATCGAGCGCCACCTTGGCGGTCTCCTCGCCCATGGTGCCGCAGACCTCGACATAGCTCGCCATGCCGATGCCGCGCACCAGGCCGTCCTTCTTGGCCGCCTTGGCGCGCTTTGAAAACTCCTTCCAGTTGGCGATCTCCATCGCGCGCTTCATATGCGCGACGAAGTCGCCGGAGTCGTAGACCTTGCCGGTCGCGGTCGTGTAGGGCAGCGACTTCGGCGGGATGAAGTTCTTCCGCCTGATCGCGTCCGGCGTCATGCCGAGCTTGCGCGCAGCAGCGTCGACCAGCCGCTCGATGACATAGGCGGCCTCCGGGCGGCCGGCGCCGCGATAGGCATCGACCGGCACGGTGTTGGTGAACACGGTGCGGACGCGGCAATGGAAGGCCTGGATGTCATAGAGGCCCGGCAGCATGCCGGCGCCGCCATGCGGGATATAGGGCGCAAACGTCGAGAGATAGGCGCCCATATCGCCCATCAGGTCGACATCCATGCCGAGGAATTTGCCGTCCTCGGCCAGCGCCATCTTCGCGGTGGTGAGATTGTCGCGGCCCTGCGCGTCGCCCATGAAATGGTCGGAGCGCTCGGCGGTCCATTTGACCGACTTCTTGAGCTTGCGCGCGGCGACCGAGATCAGCGCGTATTCGCGATAGGGAAACAGCTTGGTGCCGAAGCCGCCGCCGACATCCGGGCAGATCACCCGCATGTTCTCCTTCGGCATCTTCAGGATCATGTCGCAGAGGATCTCGCGCAGGCGATGGCTGCCCTGGCTGCCGATCGTCAGCGTCAGATGGTCCTTCTTGGCGTCGTATTCGGCGACCGCGGCGCGCGTTTCCATGAAGTTGGTGATGACGCGCGGATTGACGATGGTGATCTCGGCGACCGCATGCGCCTTGGCGAACGCCGCCGCGGCGGCGCCCTTGTCGCCGATCGAGACGTCGAACAGCACATTGCCGGGCTTGTCCGGCCAGACCTGCGGCGCGCCCTTCTTCACCGCGTTGAGGAGACCTGCCACCGCCGGCAACGGCGTCCATTTGACGTCGATCGCCTCGATCGCGTCGCGGGCATGATCGAGGTTATCGGCGACCACGAAGGCGATGGCGTCGCCGACATGGCGTACCTCGTCCTTGGCGAGGATCGGATAAGGCGGCGCGGTGAACGGATCGGTTTCGAGGTTGAACAGGCACGGCAGCCCCCCGAGTTCGGCGACATCGGCCGCGGTCAGGATCAGCGCCACGCCGGGCAGGCCGCGGGCCTTGCCGGCATCGATCGTGTAGGTGGCATGCGCATGCGGCGAGCGCAGCATCAGCGCGTGCAATGCGGGAGACGGCGCGACGTCGTCGGTGTAGCGGCCCTTGCCGCGAATCAGAGCGTCGTCCTCCTTGCGCCGCACGCTTTGTCCGACGCCGAATTTGATGGGAGCTGCCATCGTCTCTCCAATTGCCTTGGTGTGTTTTGCGCATATTGGCGTGGTTGTCCGCGAAGCGCAAACCGCTTTCGGTCGCGCGCGGCGCCGTCTCGCACCCCGCTCCTATGCACTTGATTTGAAAGGTAAAACTATACGCGCCGCAGTGCGAACAACCAGCCGCGGCCGAACAGCGCGAGGATCAGGAACGCGTAGATGAAGACGCCGACCGCAATCAGCAGCAGCAGGACCAGTTCGTCGCGGAAATGCTGCACCGGCGCGAACCACACATAGGCGAAATGCGAGGTCAGCCAGAGCGCGAGCGCGAGCAGCGCACCGCACAGCGCGAAGGTCGCAAACGAGCGGATCAGCACGCGATCGAGCACGAGATAGCCGCGGCGCCCGGCGAAGAACAGCACCAGCAGCAGGTTGACCCAGGCGCCGACCGCGGTCGCGAGCGCGAGGCCGACCTGCGCGAGCGAGCCGACCAGCGCGACCTTCAGCGCGACGTTGACCGCGACCCCGGTCAGCGCCGCCTTTACTGGCGTTGCGGTATCCTTGCGGGCGTAGAAGGTCGCAACCGCGCTGCGGATCATCACGAAGGGAATGAGCCCGACCGCATAGGCGGCAAGCGTGGCGCCGGCGCTCGCGGCATCGGCCTTCGAGAACGCGCCGCGGGCAAACATCGCGCGCATGATCGGATCTGCGACTGTCAGGAACGCCGCCACGAACGGCACCGAGAACAACAGCGTGAAATCGAAGGCACGGCGCTGCGCGGCCATCGCGCCGGCGTGATCGTCGGCGGTCAGGCGTCGCGACATCTCCGGCAGCAGCACGGTGCCGATCGCGATCCCGATCACGCCGATCGGCAATTGATTGAGACGATCGGCGTAGTACAGCGCCGACAGCGCGCCAGCCGGGAGGAAGGTCGCGATGATGGTGTCGGCGAACAGCGCAACCTGGGTTCCCATCGAGCCCAGCGTCGCCGGTCCCAGCGCGCGGAAGAAGGCGCGGACGTCCTCGTCGAGCTTGAGGGGCGCGAACCGCGGCAGGCCGCCATGGCGCGCGAGGTCGCCGGCGAGCAGAGCAAACTGCAGGAAACCCGAGATCAGCACGCCCCAGGCCGCGGCATGGCCGGCGCTCGGGAAGAACGCCGCGAGCGCCAGCGTCATCATCATCGCGAGGTTGAGGAAGATCGGCGCGGCGGCGGCGCTGGCGAAGCGATGCATCACGTTGAGCATGCCGCCATAGAGCGTCACCAGCGTGATCAGCAGCAGATAGGGAAAGGTGATCCGCGTCAGCTCGATCGCAAGCTTGCGCTGTTCGGCGTCGTCGGTGAAGCCCGGCGCGAGGATGCTCATCGCCTGCGGCATGAACGCCATCGCCACGACGAGCAGGATCACCTGCGAGGCGAACAGCAGCGTGAAAATGCGGTCGGCGAACAGCCGCGCCGACGCCTCGCCGCGCTCGCCATGGACATGGGCATAGGCCGGCACGAAGGCGGCGTTGAAGGCGCCTTCGGCAAAGATCGCGCGGAAATGATTGGGCAGCCGCAGCGCCACGAAGAAGGCATCGGCGACCGGCCCGGCGCCGAGGATCGCCGCGAGCATGATGTCGCGCGCGAATCCGGTCACCCGCGAAAGCAGGGTATAGCCGCCAACGGTGAAGATGCGCCCAAGCATGGCTGCTTCTAGCGCATCATCACCCTAGGTCAAAATGACTGATCAGGCCGACAGCGCGCTGCGCACAGCCGCGATGATGCGGTCCTGGGTCGCCTCGTCGAGATAGGGGTGCATCGGCAGCGCGATGACGTCCTTTGACAGGCGCTCGCTGACCGGCAGGCCGCCCTCGGCAACCGGGAAGTGGCTGTAGGCCGTCTGCTGATGCACCGACTTCGGATAGTAGATCATGGTCGGAACGCCCTGCGCCTTCAGGGCTGCCGCGAAGGTGTCGCGATCGATGCCCTCGGACAGGCGGATGGTGTACTGCGCCCACACCGAGGTGCAGCCCGGAGCCAGGCGCGGCACCGCGACCAGGTTGCCGAGCGCGCGCGAATAGCGCTCCGCCAACTTGTTGCGCGCCGCGATCTCGTCGTCGAAGATCTTCAGCTTCTCGAGCAGGATCGCCGCCTGCATGGTGTCGAGCCGCGCGGTGAGGCCGAGCCGCACATTGTCGTACTTGTCCGAGCCCTGGCCGTGGACGCGGATGCTGCGCAGCGTGGCCGCGAGTTCCGCATCGTCGGTGAAGATCGCGCCGCCGTCGCCGAAGCAGCCGAGCGGCTTGGCGGGGAAGAAGCTGGTGCCAGTGGCGAGACCGAAGGTGCCGAGCTTGCGGTTCTTGTAGGTTGCGCCGAAACCCTGCGCGGCATCATCCAGCACGAACAGGCCCTCGGCCTCGGCGACCGCCGCGATCGCGTCATGGTCGGCGCTCTGGCCGAACAGGTCGACCGGGATCACCGCCACCGGCTTCAGCCCGCGCGCCCGCGCGGTCGCGATGCCGCGCTTCAGCGAGTTGACGTCGATGTTGAAGGTCTCCTCGTCGACGTCGACGAAAACCGGCGTCGCGCCGGTCAGCGTCACGACTTCGCCGGTCGCGCAGAAGGTGAAAGTCGGGCACAGCACCGCATCGCCCGGGCCGACATTCTTCGCCATCAGCACCATCAGCAGCGCGTCGGTGCCGCTGGCGCAGCTCACCACATGCTTGGCGCCGCTATAGTCCGCCAGCGCCTTCTCCAGCGCGGTGACCTCAGGACCATTGATGAACTGGCAATGGTCGAGCACGCGCGCGACCGCGTCATCGATCGACTTGCCGAGCCGCCGGCGCTGCGCGGAAATATCGATGAAGGGGATGGGCTCAAGCTGCATATGCTGGTTCATGGAAGCTCTTTGCAGGTGTTGAATGAATGACAATCGGCCGGTGAAGGATCAGCCGGCGACGCGGCGCGGCCCCTTGCGGATCGTCGAGGCGGCGGGCCTCGCGGGCGATTCCAGGCAGCGGATCGCGATCTCGAGGCTCGCGACGCCCTCGTCGCCGGACACCGCCGGCAGCTTGCCGCTACGCACGGCATCGAGGAAAGCGATCAGCTCGGCGCGCAGCGGTTCGTCATGACCGACCGGCAGGTGACGCATCGAATAGCTGCCGTCCGGCTTGAAGCCGAAGCATTCGGTGACCTGGCGCGTCAGCAGGTCGCCCATCACATATTTGCCGCGGGTCGCGACCGTGACGTTGCGCGCCTTGAACGGCGTCAGCCAGTTGGTGTTGATGTGGGCGAGCACGCCGGAGGCGGTGCGGAACTGGAGCAGCGCGATATCCTCGCGCTCGGCGACCGCGCTGGAGAGCTGCGGCTGCACCTCGACGATGTCGGACTCGGTGAACCAGCGGATCAGGTCGATGTCGTGCACCGCGAGGTCGATCACGACGCCGACATTGGACATCCGCGGCGGGAACGGGCCGACCCGGGTGATGCCGATCGACAGGATGTCCTCGCCCGAGATCGCCTGCTTGATCGCGGCGACCGCCGGATTGAAGCGCTCGACATGGCCGACCATCAGCGTGACGCCGGCCTTGTCCGCGGCGGCGACGATCTCGCGTCCCTCCTCGACGGTGGAGGCGACCGGCTTCTCGACCAGGATATGGATGTTGCGCGCGATGCAGGCGAGCGCGATTTCGTGATGCAGGTGGGTGGGCGCTGCGATCGTCACCGCATCGACGCCTTCGGCGAGCAGCTGATCGAGGTCTTCGAAGGCGCGGCAGCCGACCAGGCCGACGGCGCGCGAACGGTGTTCGGGGAGCGGATCGACGATGCCGACCAGCGCGACACCGGGCAGTCCGGCCAGCACGCGGGCATGGTTGCTGCCCATCACGCCGGCGCCGATCACGCCGACACGCAATGCGCGGCCGGTATCGGCATTTGCGCCCGCTGCGGACACTTTTGCATTCATATCGTAGACCCCAAGTAACGTTCTGGCGGATGTCCCGGCTTCTCTGGGAGCCACCCCGGCTCCGAGCGAATCAGCACCTCGGCTCTCGTCCGATCAGGCGCTTCGGCGCAAATCACGACCCCGCTTCGTTGGCAGCCGCTATAGCACGACGTCACAAATGTGGCGAATGCCAACGACGAAATCCGGACACGTTTTGATTCAAAGAGTTACATCGTCCCGCGCCGCATGATCGGCGCAGGAACCAGCGCAACCCTCAGGTGCGCTGATAATCGTCCTCGATGCGGATGATGTCGTCTTCGCCGAAATAGCTGCCGGTCTGCACCTCGATCAGCTCGAGCTGAATCTTGCCCGGGTTCTCCAGCCGGTGCACGGCGCCGATCGGGATGTAGATCGATTCATTCTCGTGCACCGTCTTGATCAGCTCGTTGACGGTGACCTGCGCGGTGCCGCGCACCACGATCCAGTGCTCGGAGCGGTGGTGATGCTTCTGCAGCGACAGCCGCCCGCCCGGCTTGACGATGATGCGCTTGACCTGATGGCGGTCGCCATTGTCGACCGACTGATAGGAGCCCCAGGGACGATGCACCTTGATGTGGCTCTCGGTCACCTCGGGTGCCGTCACCTTCAGTTTCGCGACCAGCCGCTTCAGCCCGTTGGCATCCTTCTGGCGCGACACCAGCACGGCGTCCTGGGTCGCGACCACGACGAGGTCGTCGACGCCTTCGAGCGCCACCAGCGCGCGGTCGGTCGCGACGTTGCAATTGCGGCTGTCCTCGAACACCGCCGTGCCGCGCGCCGCGTTGCCGAGGCTGTCCTTGTCGGAGAGCTCCCAGACCTGGCGCCACGAGCCGATGTCGGACCAGCCGCACGCCACCGGCACCACCGCCGCATGGGAGGTCTTCTCCATCACCGCGTAGTCGATCGAGATCGCCTTTGCCGCAGCGAAGGCCGCGGCATCGAGCTTGACGAAGCCGAGATCGCGCGCCGCCGACGCGACCGACTGCTCCACCGAGGCCACGCTGTCGGCATCGACATTGCGGTACTCATCGAGCAGCACGCCGGCGCGGAACATGAAGTTGCCGCTGTTCCAGAGATAGCCGGCATCGATGTAGCCGGCTGCCGTCGCGGCATCCGGCTTCTCGACGAATTTCGCCACCGCCCGCACCTCGCCGGCGACCACGTCGCCCGGACTGATGTAGCCGTATTCGGTGGCGGGCCGCTCCGGCTTGACGCCGAAGGTCACGATGCGGCCGGCTTCCGCCGCCACCAATCCGCCGCGGCATGCGGCGACGAAGGCCTGGGTATCCCGCACCAGATGGTCGGCGGCGAGCGCCAGCACGATCGCGTCACTGTCGCGGCTTTGCGCGAACACGGCGCCGGCCGCGATCGCGGGTCCGGAGTCGCGGCGCATCGGTTCCAGCAACACGTCGGCCTCGCGGCCGATCTCGGCCAATTGCTCCAGCACCATGAAGCGATACGCCTCATTGGTGATCACGATCGGCCGCTCGAACAGGCCCGCATCGGACACCCGCAGCAACGTCTCCTGGAAGGTCGAGCGGGCCCCGAACAGCGAGAGGAACTGCTTCGGGTGCACCTCGCGTGACGCCGGCCAGAGCCTCGTGCCTGCGCCGCCGCACATGATCAGGGGAATAATTCGTCGATCCATCGATGCCTCAAGTCCTGTCGCAGACGACACACCAAATTGGCCCCGGGCCACCGCGGCCGACAGCCCTGTTACCTGGGAAGCACGATCCGAGCAGTATCACGCGCCCCCACGCGCCTGGTCGGATCTTACCGGTATTGTAAACCGCCGGTGAGTGGCTGGCCGTCCCCCGTTACGGCCTCTTTAACCGCCCCTTCGCACCTGCCGCAATAGGGACCAGTACGGGTATTGCCAGATCGGTGCGGAAACCATACCAAGGCGGCGAATTTGGGCGCGCGAAAGCGTTTTGCGCTTTTTTTGACACAATCTGACACCTGGCAGCGCGAACGGAAATGCGCCGAATCCTGCTTTCGACCGCCAAGCTCCTGATCTCGGGTGCGCTGCTCTATTTCTCGCTGCGCAAGGTCAATCTGTATGACCTCGCCTCCCGCATCCAGGTCGAGAGCCTGGGCTGGCTCGGCCTCGCGATCGCGGTCACATTCTTGCAGATCTTCCTCGGGGTGCTGCGCTGGCGGGAGATCAGCGCTGAGTGCGGCGCGCCGCTCGGGACCGGGCAGGCGATGCGCTACAACGTGATCGGCACCTTCTTCAACCAGACCCTGCCGTCCTCGATCGGCGGCGACGCGGTGCGGCTCTGGCTGGTCGCACGGGCCGGCGCGGGCTGGCGCGCGGCCACCTATTCGATCTTCGTCGACCGCGCGATCGGACTGATCGCCCTGGCCGTCGTCATCGCCGCCGCCTTGCCGTGGAGCTACCGGCTGATCTCCGATACCCACGGCTGGATGGCGTTGCTGCTGCTCGACCTCGCCGCGCTTGCGGCCGGATTTGGTTTCCTGCTGATCGGCGCGTTGCCCTGGCCGTGGCTGAAGCAGTGGTGGGCGACGCATCACGTCCACGCCTGCGCCGTGATCGCCAACCGGGTGTTGTTCAGCCGCGAGCACGGATTGCGGGTCGCGACCCTCTCGATCGCCATTCACGTCGTCACCGTCGTGATCGGCTGGTGCGTGGTGAAGTCGATCACGGCTCCGGTCACCTTCGGCCAGATCTTTCAGTTGTTGCCGCCGGTGATGCTGATCACGATGATGCCGATCTCGATCGCGGGCTGGGGCGTACGCGAAGCCACCATGGCGCTGGCGTTCGGCTATGCCGGATTGATCGCCAATGAGGGCGTCAACATCTCGCTGCTGTTCGGCGCGGTGTCGTTCGTGGTCGGGGTGTTCGGCGGCCTGGTCTGGATCCTGAGCCCTGAAAAAGCCGCCAAGGGCGCCGAGCCGATCGAAGTCCCGGGATCGCCATCGCGAGTCCCGGGATCGCAGTAGCCGGACCGATGAATAGTTTCGAGACCCTCCTGTCGCTGATCGCCGTGGTGCTCGCCGCATCGATCTCGGCCGTCCTGATCCTGCTGACGCGGCCGCTGCTGCTGCGCGTGGCGCTGGCGAAGCCGAATGCGCGCTCGTCGCATCGCACCCCGACGCCACAGGGCGCTGGAATCGCGGTCACGATCGCCACACTGCTCGCGGGCGGGATCGTCATCATGCTGGCGGGATCGCCGGACCTGACGATTCCGTTCATCGTGTTCGCGGCCTGCCTGTTCATCGCGGTGGTGGGTTTCGCCGACGACGTCCGCTCCCTGCCCGTCGTTCCTCGGCTGCTGCTACAGGCCGCCGCCGTCGCGGCCGTGGTGCTCTCGGTGCCGGGCGATCTCAGGCTCGTTCCGGCCTGTCCGGCCTGGTTCGAACGCGGCCTATTGGTGATCGCCGGCCTGTGGTTCGTGAACCTCGTCAACTTCATGGACGGGCTCGACCTGATGACGGTGGCCGAGGCGATCCCGGTCACGGTGGCGGTCGCCCTGCTCGGCGGCGCCGGCTACATCCCGGCGGCGCCCGCGCTGGTCGCGGCAGCCCTGTGCGGAGCGATGCTCGGCTTCGCGCCGTTCAACCGGCCGGTGGCGAGAATATTCCTCGGCGATGTCGGCAGCCTGCCGATCGGCCTGCTGCTCGGCTGGTGTCTGCTCGAACTCGCGTTGCGCCAGCAATTCGCGGCCGCGCTGCTGCTGCCGCTCTACTATCTGGCGGACGCCACGGTCACGCTGTTCCGGCGCATCGCGCGTCGCGAGCCGTTCTGGGCCGCGCATCGCACGCACTTCTATCAGCGCGCGACAGACAACGGGTTCACGGTGTGGCGCGTCGTCGGCGAGGTGTTCGCGCTCAACGTCGTGCTGGCGCTGCTCGCATTCGCCTCGGTCGTCATCAATTCGCTTGCCGCGGATGCCGTCCTGCTGCTTGCCGGGGCGCTCGCCGTTGCCTGGCAGTTGCGCCGGTTCTCACGGCCGCGCTGATCGCCTCGGATCAGCCATCCGTCTTGCGCAGCGCGCGCCTCAGCCCATCGTCGAGGCTGATCGGCTGTTGCCATCCCGTGCTCGCGATCTTGGAAAGGTCGAGTTCGAGCGAGGTGAACAGGCTGTCATAGGCTTCCTTGCGACCGCCGATCGCGAGCGACACCTTCAAGAGCGGCAGCGGCAGCCAGAACAGGCGCGGCGAGGTTTCCGCCGCGCGGGCGAGACGCTCGACGAAATCCCGCGTCGAGACCTGCTCGCGGTCAGCCACCAGAAACACCTCGAATTCATTTCCCGGATGCGACAACCGATGCAGGATGAACGACGCCAGGTTTTCCGCCGACAGGAACGCACGGCGGTTCCCTACATCGGCCAGCGGAAGCGGCACGCGATTGATCACCGCACGCTTCAGCAAGGCGAAATTTCCCTTTGCGCCGGCGCCGTAGATCAACGGCGGCCTGATCACGGTCACCCGCATGTTGCTGCCGGGCACAATTCCCTTCAGGCCGACCTCTGCGGCCGCCTTCGAGTTGCCGTAGAGGCCACGGGGAGTAAGCAGATCGTCTTCTCGAAACGGCGGACGCCCGTAGTTGCTGCGTCCATGCACCAGGATCGTGCTGACGAAGATGAAATCGCGAACGCCCGCGGCGGCCGCGGCGCGCGCCAGATGCAGCGTGCCCTCGATATTGACGTTGCGGTACAGTTCAATCGCCTGTTCGTCGGACTGCTGGTGTACGCGCGCCGCGAGATGGACAACGGCATCCACGCCATCGAGCGCGGCCCGCCAATCGGTGGTCGGACTGAGCGAACCGATCGTGACGTCGTTTGCGTCTCGCGGCGGGGTTCGCACCGCGCGACGCACCTGCCAGCCGCTGCGCGCCAGTACGGGCACCACGTGGCGGCCGACGAAGCCGCTGGCCCCCGTCACCAGAACCTTCCGGCCACCGTCATTCATGCTGTCCGCTCCACATCCTGACTGGATAGCAGATCCCGCACCAGCGCAGCGTAGCTCGCGAGCGCCCGCTCCGGACTGAAGGTCCGCGCGGTCGCGACGGCGCGGTCGGCCATCGCGGTGTCCTGCGAGCGTGACGCCAACCTGATGGCATCGGCGAGTTGATCGGGCCGTTCAGGTGTGACGACCCATCCGAGGCGATTCTCACTGACGGTCAGCGCGGCTTCGGCCTCGGGCTCGGAGACCAGGATGACGGGTCGGCCGGCCGCGAGCAGGTTGTAGAACCGGCTTGGCACCGAGACGCCGGCAACGTTCTTGCGATAGGGAATGAGCCAGACGTCGGCACTGGACAGCAGCGCATCGAGCTTGTCATCCGCGACGCGTTCGACCAGCGTCACATTGGCCAGTTGGTCCGCGGCCTGCATCTCCTTCAGCCGCGCGAAGCCCATCCCCCACCCTGAAAGCAGGAAATGGATGTCGCTCTCGTTGCGCAACAGGCGGGCTGCATGGAAAACAATGTCCGGATCGTGGGTGAAGCCCAGATTGCCCGACAGTCCGACCACGAAGCGGGCGGCGATGGCCTTACGAAACGGATTGTCCGGGTCGACGGGGCGGTTGGCGGGGGTGAGCGAGGCCCAGTTCGGAATGAACCTGATCTTGTCCGGCGTCATTCCGCCATACCGCAGCAACAGCTTCTCGGCGTCCCGGCCGATGACGATGACCGCATTCAGGGCCCGGAACATCAGCGCGTTGATCCCGCGCATCGCCCGCGCAACCAGCGAGGAAGGCCGCAACAGCCCGGCCATCACCAGCACATCGGGAAACAGGTCGTGCATGATCAGCGCCGACTTTGCGCCCTTCAACTTGGCCGCGGCCGCAACCGCATAGGGAAGCGCGAACGGCGCGGTCACGGTCAGTGCCACGTCGCCCCGCTGCAACCGCGACAACAGCGCAAGGAAGATCCGACCGGTGAACAGCGCCTCGGCCAGCGCGCGCTTGAGCAGCGCCCCCTTTCCCGGCAACCAGTTCCTGATCTCGACGACCACTGGCTGCCCGGGCGACGGCGCCCTTGCCGAGCCCGGCATGCCCGAGACCACCATCACGTCCGCCTCCTGCGCGATCCGTTCGGCGATCGCGGCCATGATCGCCGCAGTCGTGCTGTGGTCCGGCGGATAGTGCTGGCTGACGACCACGACTTTTCGAGAATGACGCATCAATGGCTTTCGAAATGATCCTGCCGCATCGCGCGCAGGACGGCGCTATCAGGCGGCATTCGATCCGAACTCGGGCACGGCGTCCTGAAGCACGGCGCGGATGGTCACGCGGTCATCCCTCGCGATCGCATCCTCGAGCGCCGCCAGCCACTTGCGCAGCGTCGACATCGGAGGCTGGTTCGGCTTGGCCGCCATCACGCCGGCGACGCCGATTTCGAGCGTCGGCTCCTGGCTTGCGAACAGGATCTCGTTCAGCCGCTCGCCGGGACGGATGCCGCTGAACACGATCTCGACGTCGACACCGGGTTGCAGGCCCGACAGCCGGATCATCCGCTCGGCGAGATCGACGATCTTGACCGGCTGGCCCATGTTCAGCACATAGACCGAGACGTCGGGCCGCGCCGGCGTCACCGCATGCGTCGCCGCCGTGATCACGAGATCGCAAGCCTCGCGGATCGTCATGAAGTAGCGGACCATGTCCGGATGGGTCACCGTGATCGGTCCGCCGGCCTCGATCTGGGCCTTGAACTTCGGCACCACGGATCCGTTGGAGGCCAGCACATTGCCGAACCGCACCGAGATCAGCCGCATGTGCGCGTTGCCCTTGGCCTCGGTCATCAGGTCATGGTCCAGCGCCTGGCAGTACATCTCGGCAAAGCGCTTGGTCAGGCCCAGCATCGAGACCGGCTCGATCGCCTTGTCGGTCGAGATCATCACCATCGCGCTGGCGCCCGCGGCACGCGCGGCGTCGGCCACGTTCACCGATCCGAAGATGTTGGTCTTGACCCCCTCGCTCCAGTCACGCTCCAGGATCGGCACATGCTTGAGCGCGGCGGCATGGAACACGATGTCGGGCTTGAACTCGCTCATCAGCCGCGTGATTCGCTCGCGATCCCTGATGTCGGCGATCCGGCCCTCGATGACGGCGCCGGTGTCGCGCGCGGACAGCGCCTCGGTGACGGCATAGAGCGCAGGCTCCGAGTTCTCCACCACCAGCAGGCGCGCCGCACCGAAGGTCGCGACCCGGTCGCAGATTTCCGCGCCGATGGAGCCGCCGCCGCCGGTCACGATCACCGATTTGCCTTTCACCAGCGCCTCGAGCCGGGCGTAGTCGATCTTCTGGCTCGGACGCAGCAGCAGGTCCTCGACCGCGACATTGGTGAGCCGCGGCGCATCGCCGCTCTCCAGCGATGGCAGCCGGCTGACGATCAGACCCAACCGCTTGGCGCGCATCAGCACGCTCTCCGGATGCGCCTCCGGCTCGAATGCGGAGGGTGTCATGATCACGCGCTTGATCGGCTTCTGCCGGCTCTCGAAGTCGCGAATCACCGTCTCGATGTCGTCGACCCCGCCGACCACCGGAATGTTGCGGATCATCTGGCCGCGGTCCGCGACCGACGGCGAGAGCACGCCGACCGGCCAGAGCCGCTTGATGGCGCCGTTCTCGATGCCGCGCAGCACCACTTCGGCGTCGGCGGTGCGTCCGATCAGCAGCGCCGGCGCGGCGTTGTCGGACCGGGCGTGAAGGCGCGTGCGCGAGTAGCGGAAGTAACGATAGCCCAGCCGCAACGTGCTCAGCGCGAACACTTCCAGGAAGAAGAACAGGATGATCGTGACCCGGCCGAGGAACACCGGGCTTGGCGAATTCGCTCCCGTGAAGAAATAGACGTAGTCCAGCACCACGAGTGCCAGCGTCAGCACCGCCGCGACCCGCAGGATGTTCACGGCATCCGGCAGCGAGGTGAAGCGCCATTTCGCGGTGGTCAGGTTGGAGAAATAGCTCACCACAATGCTGAACAGCACGAACCAGGGCAGGATGCGCAGCAAATGCGGCAATCGGTCGGTAAGGAGGCTCCCCTCGAAACGCAGGTAAAAGCTCGCCAGCAACGCAAACGTCGTCGCGAGCGCGTCATGCACCAGAATCAGGAAATTACGCAGGGTGAATTGTGAAAGACGCGTCATCTAACGGACGGGTTACCGGCAGCTGGGAGTTCGCGGCGAGACATTGGCAGGCTGATAGCGTATCTGCACAGCCCTTGCCAGCGATCATGGACGGATCGGAGGTTCGGGTTCCATATCGCCCCCCAATCGCTCGTTCAACGCCATGCCGCCCGCAACCCCGACGCCAAGCACATACATCCAGCCTTCGTGAAAATCGAAGATGTGCGAATTAAACAGCGAGCTGAAAATATTCTGTACCACGACGAGAAGTCCGATCCAGTTGACGAAACCCCCGCCTCGGAACAGCAGGAGGTGCAGGACCCACATGGCATACAGGATCGCAACACCCACAATGCCCCACTGCACGGCGACGTTCAACGTTTGATTGTGCGGGTTTCCGATCACCTCGCCGGACGCCTGGGTCACGCCACCGGTCGCGACGCGCTCGAACAGGCCGCGGGTCGCGCCGGTGCCATGGCCGATGAGCGGGGCTTCGGCAAAGAAGCCGAGCGACTTCCGCCAGAATTCGAGCCGCAAACCGAGCGACGTCGGCTCGTTGCGTTCCATATAGAGCTTGTAGTCGCGCTGGAACGACTCGGCGGTCCAGCGAAATTGCGGCGAGGCATACCACGCCACCACGGATAGCGTGGCGGCGGCACAAATAATCAGCACGATGCTGCGCCAGCGCAAATGGAGCAACGCAAACACCGCGAACATAATCGGAACCGTGACCAGGGCCGTCCGCGACACCACCACCAGCGCCATGTTGGCGAACAGGCTGAGCGCAATCACGATCAGCAATATGGCCGGCCAGATGCGCCTTGCCCGCAGCAACATGACGATCGGATAGGCCAGCGCGACCGCGCAGAGGGTGAATTCCTGGCTCTGGTCGATGTAGTTCTTGACGAAAACGCCCTGCTCGCCGGGCGCGGGCGCCCTGAGCGCGAGGTGCGGATAGGCAAACACCAGCCAGGACATCAGCATCAAGAGCGTGCATGACACCAGGAAGGCGATGAACACCGCGGTGCCGCGGGTCGACCGCTGAAAATGATAGAGCAGGACCGGCAGCACCAGGAGCTTTGCTGTCGGCCCGACCGCGTAGAATCGGGCACCCCAGGCAGCGTCCGACCAAAGCGTGCCGACGAGCGCGAGGCAGAACAACGCGATCGGCGCGACGCAGATCGGCCGCTTCAGCAGCGCCCAGAACGCCTTCAGGTCGACGGTGGGCGCGATCGCGATCAGCAGCACCACGCCGAAGATGCCGACCAGCGAGGTCGACCACGGCAACGACAGCGCAATCAGCACCGCGACCACATCGGTCCCGGTGCGCCAGCGCACTGGATCGCGCCACCAGACCGGGCAGGCCGGGGCGGACGCCGATGATGCCATGCTCGCGCTCACGCCTTGCCCTCGCGCGCCCGGGCAACCAGCGACGTCGTGCTGTGGCCGGGCAGGATGTCGACCAGCACGACCTCGCCGCCGGCGGCCTCGACGATCTCGTGGCCGACCACCTGCGCGCGGGTATAGTCACCGCCCTTCACCAGCACGCTCGGCCGCACCTTGGTGATCAGATTGATCGGGGTGTCCTCCTCGAAGATTGCCACGAGGTCGACGGCTTCCAGCGCCGCCAGCACTTCGGCACGGGCGCGTTCGTTCTGCACCGGACGCCCCTCGCCCTTCAGCCGCTTCACCGAGGCGTCGCTGTTCAACCCCACGATCAGGCGGTCGCAGGCGCCGCGCGCGGCCGTCAGCACCTTGACGTGGCCGGGATGCAGGATGTCGAAACAGCCATTGGTGAAGCCGATGCGCAGATCCTGCCGGCGCCATTCATCGAGATAGGCATCGATATCGCCGCCGGCCGGGACGATCTTGTCCTCGGCCGCGAGCGAAGCGTGCGGCAGGATCCTGCGCCGCAATTCGTCTGACTTGACGATCGCGGTCCCGGTCTTGCCGACGGCAACCGCTGCCGCCGCGCTCGCGATCCGCAGCGCGCCTTCCCAGTCGGCGCCACCCGACAGCGCCAGCGCCAGCGCGGCCGCTACCGTATCGCCGGCGCCGGAGACGTCGCGCACCTTGACCGGCAGCGCCGGCACGTGGATCGAATCGCCGCCGCGCGTCACCAGCGTCATGCCGCGCTCGCCCTGCGTCACCAGCATCGCCTCGCAATCCGCGAGATACATCGCATCGGGCGCGGCCTGCGCGATGCTGTCCAGGCTGTCGGCGCGACTGCGGGTCGCCTCGGCGAATTCCTTGCGGTTCGGCGTCAGCACGCTGGCACCGCGATAGATCGCGAGGTTGGCGCTCTTAGGATCGACGATCACGCGCTTACCCGCCTGCCGCGCGGCATCGATCACGTTGCGGATCACCCGCGCGGTGAGCACGCCCTTGGCGTAGTCGGACAACAGCACGATGTCGGCACGCGCCAGACACGGCAGGATGGTGTCGATCAGTTGCTGTTCGATGGCCGGCCCCGCCGGCGCGGCGAGTTCCCAATCGGAGCGCAGCATGTGGGTGGAGAATTGTTCGGAGACGAACCGCACCTTGCGCGTGGTCGGACGCGCGGCGTCACGCACCAACAGGGCCTCGATACCGGGCTCATTCGCGAGCGCCTCCGACAACACCGTGCCGGCGGCATCCTCGCCGATCAGGCCGACGAAGATGCAGCGGCCGCCGAGCGAGGCGATGTTGCGCGCGACGTTGCCGGCGCCACCGATATTGGTCTCGCTGCGCCTGACCGCGATCACCGGCGCCGGCGCCTCCGGCGAGATCCGCGACACCTCGCCATAGACGAACTCGTCGAGCATCAGGTCGCCGACGCAGAGCACGGTCTGGCCGGACATCGCACGCGAGATCGCTTCAAAATCGAACATCACTCACCGTACTCAGCTTCAACGATAGCGATCGGAGCGATCGAGAAAACCCTTCACATAGGCCCCGACTGCGTCTTCCAGGCGGGTGAAGCCGCCATTGTATCCGGCCCGGCCGAGACGATCGACGACGCTCTGGGTGAAATACTGGTAGCTGCCGCGAATCTGCTCGGGCATGTCGACATATTCGATGTTCGGCTCGCGGCCGAGCGCGCCATAGGCCGAGACGATCAGGTCCTTGAAACTGCGCGCCTTGCCGGTGCCGACATTGAACAGCCCGGAGACCTGCGGGGTTGCGATCAGCCAGATGATCACCCGCACGACGTCGTCGACATAGATGAAGTCGCGGCGCTGATCGCCATCGGCGATGCCCTCGCGATGCGACTTGAACAGCTGCACCACGCGGCCCGATTTGATGTCGTCGAAACGGCGCGCCAGCACGCTCATCATCGGGCCCTTGTGATATTCATTCGGGCCAAACACGTTGAAGAATTTCAGTCCCGCCCATTGCGGCGGCAGCCGTTCGCCCTTCGCCACCCGCTCGGCGACCGCGAGGTCGAACAGGTTCTTGCTCCAGCCGTACAGGTTCATCGGCCGCAACTGCTTCAACGCCTCGACCGAGCCATCGTCGGCAAAGCCCTGCTCGCCGTCACCATAGGTCGCGGCCGAGGACGCATAGATGAACGGCGTCCCGTTCGCGGTGCACCAGTCGAGCAGCCGCATCGAGAGACGGAAATTGGTTTCGATCACCAGATCGCCGTCGGTTGCCGTGGTCTCCGAGATGGCGCCGAGATGGATGACGGCGTCGAGCCGCCGCCCCTTGATCCAGTCGCCGAGCTCGGCCGGGGGAACCAGATCGGCAAGCTGACGCTTGGCCAGGTTCCGCCATTTGCCGTCATGACCAAGCACGTCGCAGACCGCAACATCGCTGCGGCCGGCGTCGTTCAACGCAGCCACGACGTTCGATCCGATAAAACCGGCACCCCCGGTTACCAGAAACATTATGAAATCCCGCCAGATTCCTTTGCAGCCGCCAGCTTTGCCCCACTCCCGCGCCACAGGCAACGACGGCTTTACCTCACATCGCGAACCGGTTACCGACTTGGCCGGGTCCGACCCGGTCCTGGCTATTTAGAAATGAATATTGATTCAATATCAGATATCGAAACCGAGGATGCGCAGGATAGCCGACCGATCCTGATCGTACCCTATGTCTGGATCGGCGATTTCGTGCGCGGTCAGACCGTTGTCCGGGTGTTGCGCAAGCGCTGGCCGAACCGGCCGGTCGACCTTCTGACCTCCAGCCTTTGCGCCCCTTTGGTCGATTATATGCCGGGGGTCCGGTCCGCGGTCGTGTTCGACCTGCCGCGCAGCCGGCTGGCGTTGCGCCGGCAGCAGGCGCTGGCGGCCGAGCTTCGCACCCGGAACTACGCCACCGCGCTGGTGCTGCCACGGACCTGGAAGTCCGCCCTTGCACCGGCGCTGGCGGGGATCCCGGAGCGGGTCGGCTTCTTCGGCGAGGTCCGGTTCGGCCTGATCAACGCGATGCGATGGGGCGAAAAGCAGCTGCCGCGCTTCATCGACAAGAACGCCGTCCTGGCGCTGCCGGACGGCGCGGCCCGGCCGCCCGAATGGCCGGTGCCTCAGCTTCGGGTTCCCGCTGACGAGATCGCGCGGTGGCGGCAGGCCAACGGCCTCGGCACCGGCCCCGCCATCGCCCTGGGCCCCGGCTCGGTCGGCGCCTCGAAGCGCTGGACCTATTATCCGGAAGCCGCGCGGCTGTTTGCCGAGCGCGGCTTCGATGTCTGGGTGGTCGGTGGCCCCGGCGAGAAGGCACTGGCGGAGCAGATCGCCGCAATCGGCGGGCCGCGGGTGCGCAATCTCACCGGCACCGATTTGCGCAACGGCGCGCTGGCGATGGCCGCGGCCAGCGTCGCGATCGCCAACGATTCCGGGCTGATGCACATCGCCGCCGCGATCGGCACCCCGACAATGGGCATCTTCGGCCCGACCGACCCTTATCTCTGGGCCCCCCTCAACCCGCTCGCCGCGACGGTGCGGCAAACGAAGAGCACGCTGTCGTGCCAACCGTGCCAGCGCACGGTCTGCACCATGAACGACCACCGCTGCATGCGCGACATCGCGGCCGAGGAGGTCGTGGGGATCGCGCAGCGCGTGCTGGCTCAGATCAACGTGCGATAGACCCCGGCGATCGCGCCGGCTTCCGCATCGAGGCTGAACTTATCCACAACTCGTTGGCGCGCCCGCGCTCCCATCGCCGCCGCCGCGGCCGGATCGCGCATCAGCGGCTCGAGCGCGGCCGCCAGCGCGTCGGCGTCGCCAGGCGGCGTCAGCACGCCGGTGACGCCGTCCTCGACGACGAATTCAGCGGCACCGGCGCGTGCCGCCACCAGCGCCGCACCGGCCGACATCGCCTCGATCAAGGTCAGGCCAAAGCCTTCATTGCGCGAGGTGAAGGCGTAGATGGTCAGCCGCTGATACCAGCGCACGACATCCTCGATCGGCAATTCGCCCGTGATGATGATACGCGATTGCAGGCCGGCGGCCTCGATCTTCCGCTTCAACTCGCCGGCGAAAGCAAGTTGCTCCGGCACCACGGCGCCGACGATGACGGCGGTGAAATCGGGATAGCGCGGCAGCAACCTGCACATCGCCTCGACGAACACATCGCTGCCCTTTTGCGCGCGCACCCGCCCGAAGCAGCCGATCGCATAGCGGCCCGGCAATCCGCTCTCGGCAAACGCCGCCGCGCGATCGGCCGGCGGCGTATAGCGGTCGGTGTCGACGCCATGCATCACCACGGTAGCTTCACGCTTCAGATATGAGGCCGACAGCGGGCTGGTGGCGACGACCGCATCCATGTTGCGGATCAGCCAGCGCGTCAGCCAGGTGTGATGACGCTGCGCGGCCGAGGTGAACAGCAGTTTCAACGGCCAGCCGAGCGCGCGCAGCATAAGCCCCGCGATCATCTCGTCATTGCGCCGCGCGTGCCAGATCACGGGACGCGCGCGTCGCCACAGCCGCAAGAGATCGCCAAGTCCCATCGCATCGATGCCGTCGGGCCGATGCGAACCGAGCCATGCCGCGCGGAACATGCTTGCGAGCTTCGGCGCGACCATGCGGTTGGTCGCGGTGACACCCGAATAGCGGCGGTGCAGGTTGGGCACGATGAGCTCGAGCTCGCCGGCAGGTGTGTTCTCGATCGGCACGCAAGTCTCCGTTTCGCGCCAGTTCCTATACGCAACATTAAGCATAGTGGCCAGTTCGGCCGCCGCGAAACCCCCTCTTCACCGCACTCCCGTTAGCATCGCCGGTTAAAGATATCGGGAGAGCTTGATCGATGACCGTGCTCGTGACCGGCGGTGCCGGCTATATCGGAAGTCACATGGTCCATGCGCTGGTCGATGCCGGCGAGAGCGTCGTCGTGATCGATAATCTCTCCACCGGTTTCTCCGCGTTCCTGCCCGAAGGCGTGCCGCTGTTCATCGGCGATGCCGGCGACGAGAACCTCGTCGAGGGCGTGATCGCACAACATGGCATCGATAGCATCATCCATTTCGCCGGCTCCGTGGTGGTGCCGGACTCGATGCGCGATCCGCTCGGCTACTACCGCAACAACACCATGACGACGCGCAGCCTGCTCAATGCGGCGGTGAAGCGCGGCGTCAGCCGCTTCATCTTCTCCTCGACCGCGGCGGTCTACGGCAATCCGGACCAGGTGCCGGTGCCGGAGATCGCGCCGACGCGGCCGCTGTCGCCCTACGGCTCGTCGAAGCTGATGACCGAGATCATGCTGCACGACGTCGCCTCCGCCCATGGCATGAGCTACGTCGTGCTGCGCTACTTCAACGTCGCCGGAGCCGACCCGAAGGGCCGCGTCGGCCTCGCCACCATCGGCGCCACCCATCTGCTCAAGATCGCGGTCGAGGCCGCGACCGGCCAGCGCGCCAAGATCGACGTGTTCGGCACCGACTATCCGACCCATGACGGCAGCTGCGTGCGCGACTTCATCCATGTCAGCGACCTCGTCGAGGCGCACCGCTCGGCGCTGGCCTATCTGCGCGGCGGCGGGCAATCGGTGACGATGAATTGCGGCTACGGCCGCGGCTATTCCGTGCTCGAGACCATCGAGGCGGTGCGCCGGGTCTCGATGCGCAATTTCGCGGTCGCCTATGCCGGGCGCCGGCCCGGCGACATCATGACCATGGTGGCCGACACGGGGCGGATCCGGTCGCTGCTCGACTGGACGCCGCGGTATGATGATCTCGAGACCATCGCGAGCCATGCGCTGGCCTGGGAGGAAAAGCTGTTCCGGGAGCGCGGCGGCGCTCCGCGACAGGCAGAATCGGCCTAAAAATCAAGCCGTTATCAAGCCGTTATTGTGCTTGAAAAAGCCCCGCCAAGCGGGCAAGGAGGTCCGCAACCCTGACGGCCGGCGCTGCCCGCCGTCAATGGAACGCGGATGGCTCAGTTTCCAAAGAAAATTACCGACGATCCCTATGGCGCGGCGATCCTGATCCGCCGCCTGGTCATGGAACAAGGGATTACCTATTGGCGACGCTATCTGATGGCGTTCGGCCTGATGGCGATCGCGGCCGGCTCGACCGCCGGCGCCACCTATGTCCTCGGCCAGGTGATCAACCAGGCCTATGTCGACAAGAATATCCCCGGCATCGCGATGTTCGCCGGCATCACGGTGGTGCTGCTGTTCATCAAGGGCGTGGCGACCTACGGCCACATGGTGATCCTGAACAAGATCTCGAACGCCATCCTTGCCAGCAATCAGCGGCAATTGTTCGCCAAGCTGATGAGCGAGAGCATCGGCTTCTTCTCGCAGCGGCACTCGTCGGAGTTCCTGGCGCGGCTCACCGCCGGCGCCAAGTCGATCACCGACGTGCTCAACATGCTGGTGAATGCGATCGGTCGCGACTTCCTGATGCTGATCAGCATGCTCGCCGTGATGGTGTGGCAGGATCCGCTGATGTCGTTCATCGGACTGGTGGCGGTGCCGCCGGCGATGCTGATGCTGCGCAAGCTGGTGAAGCGGATCAAGGGCCTCGCCTACAACCAGTTCACCGGCACCGCCGACATCATGGAGACGATGCAGGAATCGTTGCAGGGCATCCGCACCGTGAAGGCGTTCACGCTGGAAGACGCCATGCAGCAGCGGATCGACGAGCACATCGCGACCGTCGAGAACAATGCCAACAAGATGGCGCGCGTCGCCAACCGCTCCAACCCGCTGATGGAGATGCTCGGCGGCTTCGCAGTCGCCGGCTGCCTGCTCTATGGCGGCTACAGCGTGGTGGCGCTCGGCTCCACGCCGGGTCAGTTCTTCACCTTCCTGACTGCCTTCCTGATGGCGACCGAGCCGGCCAAGCGGCTGGCGCGGCTCAACATCGACCTCAACAGCCAGCTGGTCGGCGCGCGCATGTTGCTCGAAGTGGTCGACAGCCCGGCCAGCGAGCAGACCGATGACGACAAGCCGGCGCTGAAACTCACCGATGCGCGGATCGAGCTGCGCGATGTCAGCTTCGGCTATCGCCCCGGCGAGCCGGTGCTGAACCGGATGAGCTTCACGGCCGAGCCCGGCAAGGTGACCGCGCTGGTCGGCCCGTCCGGCGGCGGCAAGTCGACGGTGCTCGCCTTGCTGCTGCGGTTCTACGAGACGCAGGAGGGCGAGATCCTGATCGACGACCAGTCGATCTCGCAGGTCTCGCGCAGGTCGCTGCGGCAGCAGACCGCCTATGTCGGCCAGGACGTCTATCTGTTCCGCGACAGCATCCGCGCCAACATCGCCTTCGGCAAGCAGGGTGCCACCGAGGCCGAGATCGTCGAGGCCGCCAAGGCCGCCTGCGCCCACGACTTCATCATGAGCTTCCCGCTCGGCTACGACACGCCGGTCGGCGAGCACGGCACCCAGCTCTCCGGCGGCCAGCGCCAGCGCATCGCGGTGGCCCGCGCGCTGATCAAGAACGCGCCGATCATCCTGCTCGACGAGGCCACCGCCGCGCTTGACTCGGAGTCCGAGAAGCAGGTGCAGGAGGCGATCGAGCATCTCTGCCAGGGCCGCACCACGATCGTGATCGCGCACCGCCTGCACACCATCATGCACGCCGATGCGATCCTGGTGGTCGAGGGCGGCGAGATCGTCGAGCGCGGACGCCACGATGAGCTGTTGCGCCGCGGCGGCCGTTACGCCTCGTTCTTCCGCCTGCAACATCGCGAGTTTGGCGCCTCGGGCCCAGTGCTTGCCCTCGCAGCCGAGTCATAAATCTTATTCGACGTTCGTGTTTTCTTTTGACGTTCATCAGAGCTCGCCGCTGACATTTTGAAGGGCGTATCATGAATGCGGCCGACGAAACGGGACTGAAAAACGCCGTCGCTCCCGCAAGAACCTATCGGCTGCAACTGCTCTGGCGAATACTTCTCCCGCTTTCCAGCTTGGCGATGTTGTTCGGCGGATTGGTCATCTGCTACGCGGCGTTGACCCAGCCGGGAGATTTACCGATCGAGGGCTTGACGGCTATCTGGTTGTTGGGAGTCGCGACCGCCGCCTTGTCAGTTTCGATTATGGTTTATTTCACCGGCTGGCGCGTAACCGTGACTGATGACATGATCGAGACATCGAATTGGGTGAGCAGCCGTCGTCTCCGCCGCGACGAGATTGCGGGACGCAAGATCGTCCAAAGGTGGACCGTCGTTGTGCCTTCGCGCGCTGAGCTTAAGAGCATTTGCCTTCCTTGCCACCTGCTCGATCCAGATACGGCATTTTTCGTCTGGCTTTCGGGCTTGCGAGATCTGGACGCTGAAGGCTTGCGAGAATCGACCGCCGCTATTGCTGCGAATGTCGCGCTAGGAGCGACCTGCGACGAACGCCTGCGTAAACTCGCCCTGGCCAAGAAAACCGCGGCCGGGTTGAAGTTCACGGCGATTGTCCTCGGCCTGTGGTCCATCGTCGTTCCATTTCCGCATCCACTGGTGATCGTGAGCCTCGCGGTGCTTCCGGCTTTGGCTACTGCATTGACGTTGTTGTCACGGGAACTCTTCCGTGTCGGTCCTGGGACCAACGACGCCCGCGCCAACCTGGGAATGGTCGCCGTGTTTCCCGCGCTCGCGATCATGGCGCGCATGCTGTTCGACAACTACATGGTCAGTTGGCTCCCGCTGATCGGAGCTGCCGTTCTCGGCATGGCGCTGTCCACCGTAGCTCTCATGATCTGCAATCGCGATCTGCGCCAGCAGCCGTTGAAGCCGCTTCTGGTCGGATTGTGCACCGCGATCTGCGCGTTTGGCACGATCGGCGAGGCAAACGCTCTGCTCGACAATTCGCCTGCAACCGTGTTTCAGAGCAGAATCCTTGACAAGCATATCTACCACGGCAAGCGGACATCTTATCACCTCAAGCTTGCTCCGTGGGGACCACTGCACGAAACCGGCGACATCAACGTACCGTCTGATGTCTATGATGAGCTGGAGGTGAACAAGATGGCCTGTGTCCTCGTCCGGCGCGGTGCGCTGGAAATGCCCTGGTTCAGCGTTCAAGCGTGTCATTGATCGGCGCACCGCCAGGTCTCATCCGTGCGGGGCCGGTCCTGCGCGCAACATGCACAGAACGTTGCGGGCCATCACTTTGCGCCTGATCGCGACCGTGCAACCGGACCCCGGAGGCTCAGCGAAAAGTTACCTTCACATCTCCGCCTGCTGGCGCAGCCACTAGCCCCAAACGTCGTAACCGCGTAATACGGCCGGCGCGCCCTTCTTCAACCCTCCGGGATCCGTTCATGAACGCCACCTCCACCGTCATTCCGCTTCCCCCGCAGCCTTCGCTCCCCGTCGTCGGCGAAACCGGCACCTATCCGGTGCGTCGCATCTGGTGCGTCGGGCGCAACTATCTCGAGCACATCAGGGAGATGGGCAATGACGAGCGTGCGCCGCCGTTCTTCTTCGGCAAGCATGCCGACATGCTGGTGCCCGACGGCGCGACGATCCCCTATCCGCCGCTGACCAAGGACCTGCACCACGAGGTCGAGCTGGTGGTGGCGATGAAGAGCGGCGGGTTGAACATTCCCGCCGACAAGGCGCTCGATCACGTCTACGGCTATGCGGTCGGCATCGACCTGACCCGCCGCGACCTGCAGATCGCCTCGCGCAAGAAGGAGCGGCCCTGGGAGGTCGGCAAGTCGTTCGACTATTCCGCACCCTGCTCCGCGATCCAGCCGGCCTCGAAGATCGGCCACCCGACGGCGGGCAAGATCTGGCTCACCGTCAACGGCAAGGAAGCCCAGAAGGGTGACCTCACCGAACTGATCTGGAACGTGCCGGAGATCATCTGGCAGCTCTCGCAGCAGGTGAAGCTCGCCGCCGGCGACATCATCATGACCGGTACGCCAGCTGGCGTCTCGCAGTTGCAACCGGGCGACAAGATCGAATGCGGCGTCGACGGTGTCGGCAAGCTCGCCGTGACGATCGGCAAGCCGGAATAGAACTGGCTTCGATGGATGAGGCCAAGAGCCCCGGACCTTAGGTCCGGGGCTCTTTGCTGCGCGAGGTCAGCGCATCGTGCCGGGCATGCAGGGCGGCTCGGTGAACGGAGCCGTTGCGAACGATCCGACGTTCGGCGCGCGCACGCAATCGGTGGTCTTGCTGCTGACCGCTGTGGTCGCCGACGCATGGGCGCGTCGCGCCGCGGCATTGCTGCCGGCGGCGGACGCCTGCGCCGAATACGCAGCTGCCGCGACCAGGGCAACGGTCACGAGAGTCAATTTGGTCATTGGGTTTCTCCGCGCGATGGGTGAAGCCGACCAAGCTCGGCTCCTGCGAACAAGACCGCCGTCGTGCATGGATATTTCATCACGCGCAATCACCGAACCGCGAGCACCCCGTGCGTGGCAAGTCCTAATGTCTTGCCGCGCCCTGCGCGGCCGGGCCGAGATGTGTCTTCTCGTACTCGAGCCACAACTCGAGCAATGCCATGAACGCGACCACCGCACCCGCAATGATGCTGAAATGCATGGCGCGGGTGTGCGCGAAGCCGAGCAGCCAGGGCGAGACGATCAGCCAGCAGCCGACCAGCAGATTGATCCATTCCTCCCAGACCGAAAACGCGACGATCGCCGCCAGCGACATGATCGCGATCGCTGCACCGCTGATCCTGAGATCGATCGACGCCGTCGGGTTGGCGTGCGCGAACAGCCATGGTGCGGCGAGCAGGAAGATCGCCGCGGCGAGGTTGTAGAGATCGAGTGCCGATTCGTTTCGCCATTTCATCATCTGCTTCTCCCTTGCTCGTTCAAACCGGCCGCTGGTGCGCAGCCGCGGCATTGATGTCCTTGCCGGTGTAGTCGGTCATCAGCGCGGTCGCGATCAGCGTGATGACGGCGCAAATCGCGATATAGACCGCGATCGCAGTCGACGAATGATAGGTGCCGAACAGCCATGCCGCGATCAGCGGCGCCGGACCGCCGGCGATCACGGAGGCGAGCTGGTAGCCGAGCGAAGCTCCGCTGTAGCGCAGCCGGCCGGTAAAGCTCTCGGCGATCAGGGCGGCCTGCGGACCGTACAGCATGTCGTGCGGAACGAGCGACAGGATGATCGCCAGGAAGATGATCGGCACCGATCCGGTATTGAGCATCGCGAAATAGATGAAGCCAAAGATGCCAGTCGCCGCTGCGCCGATCATGTACATGTTCTTGCGGCCGATCTGGTCGGACAGGTGCCCGAACACCGGGATCGACACGAACGACAGCACCGAGGCCGCGAGGACCGCCGTCAACAACAGGTCGCGCGATACGTGCAGCGTGCCGATACCGTAGGAGAACACGAAGGCGGTGAAGATGTAGAACGGCGCCTGCTCGGCCATGCGCGCAAAGGCGGACAGCAATATCTCCTTCGGATGGTCGCGGATCACCGTCAGCATCGGCGTGCGGTCGACCTTGCGCTCCGCCAGCAGCCTGGTGAACACCGGCGTTTCGAGAATGCCGAGCCGGATGTAGAGGCCGACGCCGACCAGGATGATGCTGAGCGCGAACGGAACACGCCAGCCCCATGCCAGGAACTGATCACCCGACATCTGACTGAATGCCAGCACGGCAAGATTGGCGAGGAACAGCCCGCAGGGCACGCCGAATTGCGGCCATGACGCGACCAGGCCGCGCGAGTGATCGTTGCGCGCCCATTCCATCGACATCAGCACCGAGCCGCCCCACTCGCCGCCTACGCCGACACCCTGGATGAAGCGCAGCACGGTGAGGATCACCGCGCCCCAGATGCCGATGCTGGAATAGGTTGGCACCAACGCGACTGCCGCGGTCGCAAGACCCATCAGCAGCAGCGTCGCGATCAGCGTCGACTTGCGGCCGATGCGGTCGCCATAGTGCCCGAAGATCGCAGCACCGATCGGGCGCGCGACGAAGCCGACCGCATAGATCGCGAACGCTTCCAGCGTGCCGACCCAATGATCGGAATGCGGAAAGAACAGCTTTGCGAATACCAGGCCGGTGACGGTGCTGTAGAGGAAGAAGTCGTACCATTCGATCGCGGTGCCGACCGTGGATGCGATCACCGCGCGGCGCAGCTGGAGCTGATGCTCGGCTGGCGTGAGCTGGTTGGAGTCGGGGCCAAACGTTTGGCTGGTTTGACCAGGTGTTTGATTGGGTGCTTGGCCAGAAATTGGCATGGGAGCGTCTCCCTCGGACAGGCCCCCGGATGGATCGTGACCGCTTGGGTCGTTTGAGCACAAACGAGCGTGCCGCGCAGAAGGTTCCAGCGGAAAGCAACGTCAGGGCTAGAACTTTAGTCGGCCGCGGCAGCGCCTCGCGCCTTCGCACCGCTTGCAGGCGGGTGCGAAGAATCGCGTCGGGCGCCTGTGCGGCTACGCCCGATCGCTACGCCGATACGGCACGTAGCGCGGGGTCCAGATCTTGGCCTGGATGCGCGCCTCGACCTGGTCGATCGGAACGTCCTTGGCGAGCCCCTCCTTGTGCGCCTGCAGCGCCACCGCCAGTGCGACCGTCAGCGCGACGTCGCGCAGCGCGCTGACCGGTGGCAGCAGATTGTGCTTCGGATTGTTGCGGGCCGGCGACACGCTGGCCAGCGCCTTGGCGGCAGCCATGAACATCCCGTCGCTGATCCGGCTGGCGCCGACCGCAAGCGCGCCGACACCGACGCCAGGGAAGATGTAGGAGTTGTTGGTCTGGTCGACCTTGAAGCGGGCACCGTCGCGCGTGATCGGCGGGAACGGGCTGCCGACGCCGATCAGGGCCCGCCCTTCGGTCCACGCTTCGATGTCGGCGGGCGTCGCCTCCTCGCGCGAGGTCGGGTTCGACAGCGGGAAGATCACCGGCCGCTTGTTGCACTCGGCCATCGCACGGACGACCGGCTCGGAGAACGCGCCGGCCTGACCGGAGACGCCGATCAACACGGTCGGTCGCGCGTTGCGCACCACGTCGAGCAGCCCGATCTTGTCCGGATGGCTGAGCTGCCAGCCTGCGGTCGCCTGCTTGCCTTGCACGAACGGCAACTGGAACGGGGCAAGCCCGCTCATGCCCTCGAGCAGCAGACCATCGCGGTCGACCATGAAGAAGCGTTTCGACGCCTCGCCCTCCGACAGGCCGGCATCGACCATCGCGGCGCGGATCAGGCTGGCGATGCCGCAGCCGGCGGAGCCGGCGCCGAGCACCGCGACGCGCTGTTCGGTGAGCGGCACGCCGGTGACGTTGATCGCGGAGAGCAAGGCGCCGGTCGCGACCGCGGCGGTGCCCTGGATGTCGTCGTTGAAGGTCAACAGCCGGTCGCGATAGCGCTCCAGCATGCGCGTCGCATTGTTCTTGGCGAAATCCTCCCATTGCAGCAGCACGCGCGGCCAGCGCTTCACCACCGCCGAGACGAATGCCTCGATGAAATCGTCATAGGCCTGGCCGCGGACGCGCTCGTTGCGCCAGCCGATATAGAGCGGATCGGCCAGGCAATCGGGATTGTCGGTGCCGACGTCGAGCAGGATCGGCAGCGTGGTCGCCGGGTGGAGGCCGCCGCAGCCGGTGTAGAGCGCGAGCTTGCCGATCGGGATACCCATGCCGCCGGCGCCCTGGTCGCCGAGACCGAGGATGCGTTCGCCGTCGGTCACCACGATCGCCTCGACATGGTCGAAACGCGGATGAGCGAAAATGCGGTCGATCCGGTGCTGGTGCGGGATGCTGAGGAACAGCCCGCGGGGCTTGCGAAACAGGCGGCTGAATTTTTGGCAACCCTCACCGACGGTCGGCGTGTAGACGATCGGCAGCAGCTCTTCCAGATTGCTGACCAAGAGTGCGTAGAACAGCGTCTCGTTGGTGTCCTGCAGCTCGCGCAGGAAGGCATAGCGCTCGATGTCCGTCTCGTAGCCGCGCAACGCCTCGAGGCGGCGCGAGACCTGCTCGTCCAGCGTCAGGATGTTGGGCGGCAGCAGGCCGTGCAGGTCGAACGTCTCGCGCTCGGCTTCGGAGAACGCCGTGCCCTTGTTCAACCGGGGATCGGCCAACAGCTCGTAGCCGCTCAGCGCAGTGGTCGCGAAAGCTCCAGATGTCTCCGGCATGACAAGGTCCCCTGAGTGCAAAATGTCAAATCGGACTGTAGCACTTCGACACGTACAAGGCAGCGCGAACTCACCCTGCCCGCCAGGTTCTTGCACGCCATGAGCGGATCAACCATCCGTCACATCGCGAGAGTGTGATCGGCGGTCGGCACGCCGACGTTCGGCGCAGACCCGTCGGCGCGCTCGTCTTCGGCGCACAGCGCGCGGTCACCAACCACGGCCAAAGGTCCATGTCAAAATCGCAACGCAGGCTGGACGACGACCGTTCTGGTTCGACCCGTCACACGCCGATACTGTGCGGCAAAATCACAGGTGAGGAAAACGAATCATGTCGGGAATGGAGCTTGCGACGCCACGGCTGAAATCTATTCAACGCGTCGCGCTGGCTCTGCTGGTCGTTGCCGGGGTCGTCAACTACATCGATCGCGCGACGCTCGCGGTTGCCAATCCGCTGATCCGCGAGGAACTCGGGTTGTCGATCGCGGATATGGGTTACCTGCTTTCCGCCTTCCTGTGGGCCTACGCATTCTCGCAGCTCCCCACCGGCGCGATGGTCGACCGGCTGGGTCCGCGCCTGCTTCTCACCATGGGTCTCAGCCTGTGGTCGTTGGCGCAGTTGATCGGCGGCCTGGTGCAGAATTTCGGCCAGTTCTTCGGGGCGCGCGTCCTGCTCGGAATTGGCGAAGCCCCGCAATTCCCGACCGGCGCGCGCGTGGTGCGGGACTGGTTCAACCAGCGCGACCGCGGCCTCGCCACCGGCGTGTTCAATTGCGCGTCATCGCTCGGCACCGCGATCGCCGTGCCGCTGCTGACCTATCTGATGCTGACATTCGGCTGGCGCGCGATGTTCGTGATCATGGGTATCGCCGGCCTGATCGTCGCCGCCTGCTGGTGCCTGCTCTATCGCAATCCCGAGCAGGTTGCGCTCACCGCGCACGAGAACGCCTACCGGACGCAAGGCGATCCGCCCGGCCAGCGCACCAAGGTCACGTTCCGCGACTGGTCGCTGTTGTTCCGCTTCCGCACCACCTGGGGCATGATCTTCGGCTATTTCGGCTGCATCTATTTGACCTGGATCTACACTGCCTGGCTGCCGGGCTATCTCGAGATCGAACGGCATATGAGCGTAAAATACACCGGATGGGCGGCCGCGGTGCCGTTCGCCTGCGGTGTGGTCGGCGGCGTCATCGGCGGATACATCGCCGACATCCTGGTACGCCGCGGCGTCGAGCCGCTGAGGAGCCGGCGTTACCCGGCCGCGATCTCGCTGCTTGGGACGGCGGCCTGCACGGTGGCCGCGGCCTATGTCGAGAGCAATGCGCTCGCGATCGCCTTCATCTCGATCTCGCTGTTCCTGGTCTATGTCACCAGCACTTGCGCCTGGGCGCTCAGTTCGGTCGCGGTCCCGACCAACTGCACCGCCTCGATCGGCTCGGTGCAGAATTTCGGCGGATATCTCGGCGGCGCTCTGGCGCCGACCGTGACCGGCGTGATCGTGCAGAAGACGGGTTCGTTCGTCCCAGCCCTCGTCGTCGGCGCCCTGATCGGCGTCGTCTCGGCGGGATGCTATCTGTTCATCGTCGACCAGCCGATCACCGCGGCCGATATGGATGCCGCCTCCGACGCCAAGATCGATACGCTCGGCGTCGGCGCCAATCGGGAGCGGTAGGCCAGGACCAGACGGCGCCCGGCAAAGCAAGAGCCCCGGAACACCGCTCCGGGGCTTTGCAGTCAGTGCGGCAAACCAGCTGCGGTCAGCGCAGCGCCGACATCACGATCAGGCCGAGGATCAGCACGGTCACGGAATATTTCAGCGTGTAGTACACGTTCCGATTCCACTCCTTGACCTTGCGGCTGGCGAGATGGACCTCGTAGAGCTTGCCGAACACCTTGTTCAGCGCGCCGACATGCTCGCCGTCGACGTTCTGGGTGGCCGACGCCTTGACGATGTTGTGGCTGACCCAGCGGTTGATCCGGGTCATGAAGCCGTATTTCATCGGGCGCTCGACATCGCAGAACAGGATGATGCGGTTGACGTCGGTCTTGTTCTCGGCGCTGTGGATGAAGGTCTCGTCGAACATGAAGGCCTCGCCGTCGCGCCAGACGCATTCGACGCCATCGACGAGAATGCGGCACTGGTTCGAGTTCGGCGTCACCAGGCCGAGGTGATAGCGCAGGGAGCCCGCGAACGGATCGCGGTGCGCGCCGAGCTTGCCGCCGGGCGGCAGCATCGCGAACATCGCGCCGTGCACGTTCGGGATCGAATTCAACAGCTCCACCGTCTGCGGGCACAGCGTGCGCGCCGACGGCAGGAAGTCGTCGTACCATTTCAGGTAGAACCGCTTCCAGCCGCTCTTGAAGAACGAGTAGAAGCCCCAGTCGTTGTTCTTGGCCGCGGCACGGATGAAGCCCTCGTCGAACAGCCGGGTCGCCTCGTCGCGGATGGTCTCCCAATTGTCGGAGAGCTTCTTCAGCTCGGGAAACTGCTCGACCGGGATCACCGGGGTGTTGGGCACGGCCGAGCCCGCATACATCAGCACATTGTAGGGCGCGAGATAGGTCGAGTGATCGCCGAGCTGGCGCGCGAAGCGCAACCGCTGCTTGCCGCGGAAGTGCACGTAAAGTGTGGAGGCCACCAGCACGTAGAGAATAACGAGCTGCGGCGCGAAGAGCTGTCTCAACATGGTCCGTCTATGATCGCAGTGCGCCGACGCTCTTCCTGCGAGCCGCCCCGCAAGAGCCGATCCCGGTGAAGGCTGGCTCCGCCGGGCGGCGAAGGCATCGCCGTCCGCGAAAATTCCCCTGTTCATACTGACTTGGTACTGCCGCGAGCTCTGGCGTGGGCTGAAGCCCTGCCGCAGTGCCATCCCGGATGAGCCATGTAAGCGTATACTCACCAAATGTGAAGCACCGCCTCATTCGAGGACGCAATCATGTGGCAACATTCACACACGTTCCAATTTGCCATTGACAAACTAATTTGATAATTCCTAATCAAAAGATGACCCGCCAGAGAATGCGGACATCCAGGAGGAGGAACGATGAGACATTTCTTGGCGACAGCCATGCTCGCGGCGATGACGACCGCAGCTCAAGCCCAGGTTTCCGATGACGTCGTGCGCATCGGAGTGCTGACCGACCTGTCGAGCTGGGGCCGCGATAATTCCGGCCCGGGCTCGGTCGAGGCGGCCAAGATGGCGGTCGAGGAATTCGGCCCCACCGTGCTCGGCAAGCCGATCGAGATCATTTCCGCCGACCACCAGATGAAGACCGATGTCGGCGTGCAGATCGTGCGCGGCTGGTTCGACAACAACAAGGTCGACGCCGTCGTCGACATTCCCAACTCCGGCATCGCGATCGCCGTGCACAACATGGTGCGCGAGCGCAACAAGATCGCGCTCTTGTCCGGCCCCGGCGCGAGCTCGCTGACCGATGAGCTGTGCAGCCCCAACACCGTGCACTTCACCTACGACACCTATGCGCTGTCGAAGGTGACGGCCTCGGCGGTGATCGCGGAAGGCGGCAAGTCCTGGTACTTCATCACCGCGGACTACGCTTTCGGCCAGCAGCTCGAAAAGGACGCGACGCGCTTCGTCAACGAGATGGGCGGCAAGGTGCTCGGCAGCGTCCGCCATCCGACCAACACCGCCGACTTCTCCTCCTTCGCTTTGCAGGCGCAAAACTCGAAGGCGGATGTGGTGGCGTTCGCCAATGCCGGCCAGGACACCGACAATTCAATCAAGCAGTCCGGCGAGTTCGGCCTCGTGCAGGGCGGCCAGAAGCTGGTCGGCCTCCTGATGTTCGACACCGACGTGCACGCGATCGGCCTCAACGCCGCGCAGGGCACCTACATGACGACCGCGTCGTACTGGAACATGGACGAGAAGACGCGCGCCTGGTCGAAGAAATTCTTCGCCCGCACCAACGTGATGCCGACCATGATCCAGACCGGCGTCTACGGCTCGGTGCTGCATTATCTCAAGGCCATCAAGGCTGCCGGCACCGACGATCCGAAAGCGGTGATGGCCAAGATGCGCGAGCTGCCGATCGAGGACACCTTCGTGCATGGCGGCAGACTGCGCGAGGACGGCCGCGTGATCCGCGACATGTATCTCGCGAAGGTAAAGAAGCCCTCGGAGTCCAAGGAGCCGTGGGACTATCTCGACATCGTCAAGACCGTGAAGGGCGAGGACGCGTTTCGTCCGGTCTCCGAGTCCAAATGCCCGCTGCTGAAGAAATAGGATCGATCGCGTGGCCAACGAAAAAAACCAAGAAACCCGAGACAACCAGGAAACCTATGACTGCGACGCGCTCGTCGTCGGCTCCGGCTGTGCCGGGCTGTCCGCGGCGGTCACCGCCGGCCATCATGGCCTGAAGGTCCTGGTGGTCGAGAAGGAGCCACGCTTTGGCGGCACCACCGCGCGCTCCGGCGGCTGGCTGTGGATTCCCGGCACCTCGCTGGCCAAGGCCTGGGGCATCGAGGAGAGCCCCGATCAGGCCAGGACCTATCTGCGCCACGAAGCCGGCAACAGCTTTGACTCCGCGCGCGTCGATGCGTTCCTGACCGAAGGGCCGAAGGCAGTCGATTTCTTCACGACCAGGACCGCGGTGCGTTTCGACATGCCGCTGACCTTCCCGGACTATCATGCCGAAGCCCCCGGCGGCGCGCAGGGCGGCCGCTCGATGGTGACGCGGCCGTTCGACGCCCACGAGCTCGGCGATGCCTTGAAGAACCTCGGCAGCCCCCTGCCCGAGCTCACCGTGTTCGGCATGATGCTCGGCTCCGGCAAGGAGATCGTGCACTTCATGCGCGCGACGCGGTCGATCACCTCGGCGGCCTATGTCGCCAAGCGGCTGTCGAAGCACGCTGTCGACGTGATGCGCAACGGCCGCGGCATGACCTTGACCAACGGCAATGCGCTGGCCGGCCGGCTGGCGAAATCCGCCTTCGACCTCGAGATCCCGCTCTGGCTCAATTCGCCGGTGCGCGAATTGATCGTCGAGAACGGCGTGGTGCGCGGCGCGATCGTCGTGCGCGAGGGCCGCATTGTCCGCGTCAACGCCAGGCGCGGCGTCGTGCTCGCCTGCGGCGGCTTCCCGCATGACGTGGCGCGGCGGCAGAAGATGTTTCCGCATGCGCCGACCGGCATGGAGCACTATTCCCCGGGACCGACCGGCAACACCGGTGACGGTCTGCGGCTTGCGGAATCCGCCGGCGGCCGCGTCGAGGATTCGCTGCCGAATGCTGCGGCCTGGGTGCCGGTCTCGGTCACGACGCGCAAGGACGGCTCGAAGGGCGTGATGCCGCACTTCATCGATCGCGCCAAACCCGGCGTGATCGCGGTCATGCGCGACGGCAAGCGCTTTGCCAATGAGGGCAATTCCTACCACGACTTCGTGCAGGAGATGATCAAGGCAGCACAGCCCGGCGAGGAGATCGCAGCCTATTTAATCTGCGATCACGACACGCTGCGCAAATACGGTCTCGGCTGCGTGCCGCCGCGCCCGATGCCGCTCGGCCATCATCTCAAGACCGGTTACCTGAAGCGCGGCGCGACGCTGTCAGAGCTTGCCGCCCAGGCCGGCATCGACGCCAGAGCGCTCGAGGCCACCGTCGCTGAATTCAACAAGTTGGCGGCCGAGGGACGCGATCCCGCCTTCGGCAAGGGCTCGCGCGCCTATAATCGCTACCAGGGCGATGCGCTGCACGGCCCCAATCCCTGCATCGCGCCGATCCAGCACGGGCCGTTCTACGCCATCAAGATGGTGATCGGCGACCTCGGCACCTATGCCGGCATCCGCACCGATGCCAATGCCCGCGCGCTCGATGCCGACGGTCAGCCGATCGAAGGCCTCTATGCCGCCGGCAACGACATGGCGAGCATCATGGGCGGCAACTATCCCGGCGCCGGCATCACGCTGGGGCCCGCGCTGACCTTCGGCTACATCGCCGGCAAGCACATTGCGGGGGCTGCGGCTTAGCGGAGAGTGCAGCCGTGAGCACTATCACCGTCACCCTGAGGAGGCCGCGAAGCGGCCGTCTCGAAGGGTCGACGGCCTGAAGTGGGGCCGTCCATCCTTCGAGACGCCGCTCCGCGGCTCCTCGGGATGACGCACAAAAAGACTCCCCACGCGTCGACGTCTCGCGGCCAGCCGGGTTTCCTGCTAAGCGCGAAACGACGAACACGAGCAAGGTCACATGACGAGAGAAAGTCGCGGCATACAATCGATCGAGGTCGGTGGAGAATTGCTCCGCGCGCTCGCCCGCAACGGCGAGCCGATGATGCTGCGCGATCTCGCCCGTGAGGCCGGCATGCCGCCGGCCAAGGCGCATCCCTATCTCGTCAGCTTCTCCCGCATCGGACTGATCGAGCAGGACGAGGCCACCGGCCGCTACGAGATCGGCGCGCTGGCGCTCGAGCTCGGCCTGATCAGCCTGCGCCGGCAGTCAGCGGTGCGGATCGCGACGCCCAGGATCGCCGCGCTCGCCGACAGCATCAATCATGCGGTGTCGCTGTCGGTCTGGGGCACCCATGGCGCCACCGTGGTGCGGCTCGAGGAGCCGAGCCATCCCGTGCATATCGCGATGCGCGTCGGCTCGGTGGTGGCGCTGCTGGAGACCGCGACCGGCCGCGCCTTTGCCGCCTTCATGCCGCCGAACGCGATCAGGACGGCACTCGAGAGCGGCCTCGATCGGCTCGGCGTCGGCTACAACCCGAAGCGTGATCCCGTCCACGCGAAGGCTGCGGAGGTGCTCGACGAGGTCCGCAGCCGCGGTCTCGCACGCGCGATCGGCGATCCATTGCCAGGTGTCAACGCCTTCGCCGCGCCGGTGTTCGATCACGCCGGCCATGTCGCACTCGTGATCACCGCGATGGGCCCGGAAGGCACCTTCGACGCCGGTTGGGACAGCGCGATCGCCGCCGCGCTGCGTGATTGTGCCGGCGATATCTCGAGGCAGCTAGGATACGGCACGGTGCGGGCATCGGAGTGACGCTGGCGACTGCGGCACACGTGCCCAGTCGTCATTCCGGGGCTCGCGCCAAGCGGCGCGCCCCGGAATGACGTGTGGATAGAGGTGCGCTCCTGCGTCCGCATTCTTCGCTGTCATCGTCCGGCTCGACAGGGCGATCCAGTACGCCGCGGCTTCTCGATTCAAGCACGACCGCCTCTGGAATACTGGATCACCCGCTTTCGCCGGTGGTGACACCGCGTGAACTATTCACAGTCGTAGTCCCAGCGAATGACGAGGCCCGCCCAGCAAAAAGCCCCGGACGATGCCGGGGCTTTTCACTTCATCGATCGCAGTGCGCGCTGCTCAGTAGCGGTAGTGATCCGACTTGTACGGACCTTCCTGCTTGACGCCGATGTAGTCGGCCTGGTCCTTGCGCAACTCGGTCAGCTTGACGCCGATCTTGGCGAGGTGCAGCCGCGCGACCTTCTCGTCGAGCGTCTTCGGCAGCACGTAGACCTTCTTGGCGTACTTGCCGTCCTTGTTGTTGGCCCAGAGTTCGATCTGCGCCAGCGTCTGGTTGGTGAACGAGGCCGACATCACGAAGGACGGATGGCCCATCGCGTTGCCGAGGTTCACGAGACGGCCTTCCGACAGCATGATGATGCGGTGCTTGTCGGGGAACTCGATCTCGTCGACCTGCGGCTTGATGTTGGTCCACTTCAGATTGCGCAGGGACGCGATCTGGATCTCGTTGTCGAAGTGACCGATATTGCAGACGATGGCGCGATCCTTCATCGCGCGCATGTGCTCGATGGTGATGATGTCCTTGTTGCCGGTGGCGGTGACGAAGATGTCGGCGCGCGGCGCCGCGTCTTCCATCGTCACGACCTCATAGCCTTCCATCGCCGCCTGCAACGCGCAGATCGGATCGACCTCGGAGACCATGACGCGGCAGCCGGCCTGGCGCAGCGAGGCCGCCGAGCCCTTGCCGACGTCGCCGAAGCCCGCGACCATCGCGACCTTGCCCGACAGCATCACGTCGGTGCCGCGGCGAATGCCGTCGACCAGCGACTCGCGGCAACCATAGAGGTTGTCGAACTTCGACTTGGTGACGCTGTCGTTGACGTTGATCGCCGGGAACAAGAGCGTACCCTTGTTGGCCATCTCGTAGAGGCGATGCACGCCCGTGGTGGTCTCTTCCGAGACGCCCTTGATGTTCTTGGCGATCTCCGCGAAGTAGCCCTTCGGCTTCTCCTTCAGCAGACGCTTCACCAACGCGTAGAAGATCTCCTCTTCTTCCGAACCCGGCTTGTCGAGGAACGCGGTGTCGCCCTGCTCGGCGCGCACGCCGGCGTGCACCAGCATGGTGGCGTCGCCGCCGTCATCGAGGATCATGTTCGGCGTGCCGCCGCCATGCCAGTCGAACAGTTTTGCGGTGTAGTCCCAGTACTCGGTCAGCGTCTCGCCCTTGACGGCGAACACCGGAATGCCGGCGGCGGCGATCGCCGCGGCGGCGTGATCCTGGGTCGAATAGATGTTGCACGAGACCCAGCGGATGTCGGCGCCGAGCGCAGCCAGCGTCTCGATCAAGACCGCGGTCTGGATCGTCATGTGCAGCGAGCCGGCGATGCGCGCGCCCTTCAGCGGCTGCTTGGGGCCGTACTCCTCGCGGGTGGCCATCAGGCCGGGCATCTCGGTCTCGGCCAGCGAGATCTCCTTGCGGCCGAAATCGGCGAGCGCAATGTCCTTGACGATGTAGTCGGTGAAGCCGGGCTTCGTGGGGGCGTTCATGTCGGTTTCCTAGTGGGTGAATCCAGCGTGTCAGTTGCAAAGCGAGCGGAACGCGATGTTGCACGATCTTCTCCGTCTCCCCGTTCTTACGGGGAGAGCGGTGGGGTGAGGGGCTCTGCCCGCGCAACGTGCGCGCGGAGAGTCCCCCTCACCCGCCGCTTCGCGGCGACCTCTCCCCGCAAGCGGGGCGAGGTAAGAAAGTCAGAGCGCGCGCTTCAGCGGCTCGACGAGATCGGTCTTCTCCCAGGAGAAGCCGCCCTCATTGTCCGGCGTGCGGCCGAAATGGCCGTAGGCCGAGGTGCGCGCGTAGATCGGGCGGTTGAGATCGAGATGGGTGCGGATGCCACGCGGCGTCAGGTCCATCGCCTTCGCCGCCGCCCGCTCGAGCTCGTCCTCCGAGACCTTACCGGTGCCGTGGGTGTCGATGTAGATCGACAGCGGACGCGCCACGCCGATCGCGTAGGCGAGTTGCAGCGTGCAGCGGTCGGCAAGACCGGCCGCGACGATGTTCTTGGCAACGTAGCGCGCAGCGTAAGCAGCCGAGCGGTCGACCTTGGTCGGATCCTTGCCGGAGAACGCGCCGCCGCCATGCGGAGCCGCGCCGCCATAGGTGTCGACGATGATCTTGCGGCCGGTCAGGCCGGAATCGCCGTCGGGACCGCCGATGTAGAACTTGCCGGTCGGATTGATGTGCCAGATCGTCTTGCCGTTGATCCAGTCCTTCGGCAGCGCCTCGCGCACATAGGGCTCGACGATGTCGCGTATCTGGCTGGAGGTGAGGTCCTCGACCAGATGCTGATGCGAGACCACGATCTCGCGGACGCCGACCGGCTTGCCGTTCTCGTACTGCACGGTGACCTGGCTCTTGGAGTCCGGACCGAGCACCTTCTCCTTGCCGGAGTGGCGTGCTTCCGAGATCAGGCGCAGGATCTTGTGGGCATAGAAGATCGGCGCCGGCATCAGGTCGGGCGTCTCATTGGTGGCGTAGCCGAACATGATGCCCTGGTCGCCGGCACCCTCTTCCTTGACTTCGCCCGGCTGCAGCGCATCGACGCCCTGCGCGATGTCCGCCGACTGCGGATGCAGCAGGATCTCGATGTCGCAGGTCTTCCAGTGGAAGCCGTCCTGCTCGTAGCCGATGTCCTTGATCGCATCGCGGACGACGCTCTCGATGTGATCGTTGGTGACCGAGCTCGGGCCGCGGGTCTCGCCGGCGATCACCACCTTGTTGGTGGTCGCGAGCGTCTCGCAGGCGGCACGGATCTGCCACGGATCGATGCCGGCCTTCGGCCCTTCGCGGTAGAACAGATCGACGATCTCATCCGAGATGCGATCGCAGACTTTGTCCGGATGGCCTTCGGAGACCGACTCGCTGGTGAAGAGATAAGACGCGCGCATCAAGCAAACCCCTTGTTTCGTCGATGTCCGACGTTGGTTGGTGAATATGTCCCCGAAATGTCAGTCTCGTCGCCGCGAGATGACGTAGGATTCGTCGTAGAACCACAGCCCGTTGTGTTTGCGGAGAACCTCGCGTGTGGCCTCGAGAGCTCGTCCGTCTTCGGTCGTTTCGGTCAACCGCTCATCTTCGATCTGCGCGACATACACTGCCGCATTCCACGCGGCGAAGGCCGTCGAGGTTCCGATCGAGCCGGTCACCTCATTGGGCAGCGCCTCCATATCATAGCGGAAGATCGAACGGTTATCGGCATAGGCATTGAAGTTCAGCTCGCGGCCGGCCGAGCCCAGCTCGTATTTCACCGCGCGCAGTATCTCATGACGGCTGACGGCGAAAGGATTTTCTCCGGGCCAGACCGCTTGAATCATTTCAAGTCCGGGATCGCCGCCGTGGGAGTGGATTCCTATCAAGCGTCCTCCGCTGCGCAGCGCGCGCGCCAGCGGCGCGATGATCCGCTTGGCCCGGAAATTCACCGACGATTTTGCCCGGTAGGGCTGCGAGGCGATCACCAGATCGAAATTGGCCTCGGTCCGCCCGGCCCGCGGAATGATGGAGTCGAGCAGGAAGCGATGATCGTCCCGATACAGGACGAGCGCCACCGGCCGCTCATAGATCGGCATCGCGGTCCGGGGACTGAGATTGGCGCGCCAGTTCTGCTCCAGAAATGGGCCGAGCTCGGCGATCTGAGCCTCGAAATCGCCCGACGAGGCGCCGCGCAGGGCGACTTCGTGCCAGATCATCCCGGCCGCCGCCGTTGAATCTTTTGGCGTCAGCCAGGGCGCCTCGGCGTAGTACATGTTGGTGAACACGAAGACGCTCGCCGGGTGTTCGAACAGGCGGTCCGGGACCTTGTCGAGGGTCAGGCGGACGTCCTCCAGGCTCAATTCCTTGCCGGCGACATAGAACGGCATATGCGGGAAGCGGCCATGCATGGCGCGCAGGACCCGCGCCAGCACCGTGCCGTCGCCCATCCCGGCATCAAAAACCCGCAGCGCCGGCGGCCGCGGGTGGATCGCCGCCAGTTCCAGCGCGACCCGGTCGGCGATCACCCGCTTCTCGCTGCAAGTGTGCACGAACAGCAGATAGCGCTGGCGGTTCTCGAAGAAGCGGAAATTGCCCCGCGGATCGCGCTTTTCCGGCGGCACCACGAGGCCGCGCGGCGGTGCGACGCCGCCCGGGGTCGAGGTCGCAATGAAGGCGTTGATGCGATCCAGCGTGTCGATGGTGATGCGCTTGCCCTCGCGCAGCCGGTAAACCAGCTTGCCGTCATTGACCGCACGGCGGCCAAACGTCGTCTCCGCCATATCGGAACGGCGGCAGAACTCCGTGATCTGACTGAGGATTTCGTCGTTCTTCATAAGGCCTGGCGTGGCACCCGTGAGTGGGACAAAAGTGGGCAGGGCTAACGATCAGCAGCGTCTTATCACCGTTTTCCCACCAGTTGAACCCCCTCTACAGCCCGATCACCAAACATTCATGACCGCCACGCTGTTCGCCATCGCAGTGACAGCCTTACCCCGGGATGCCCGATGCGCCGCCTGCTCCTGATGCCTGCCCTGCTCGCCGCCCTGCTGTGGGCGGCACCCTGCCTCGCCCAAATGCGTTCCCAGCTCGGCCCACTCTGCACGACCGAGACGACCCCCGCCGACCAGATGATCGACGCCTGTAGCAAGATCATCGCGCTGAAGGTGTTTTCCGGTGAGAAGCTCGCGACCATCTATTTCTGGCGCGCGGTCGGCTGGAACAAGAAGGGCAACTATGCGCAGGTGATATCCGATGCCACCGAGGCGCTGCGCCTCAAGCCCGGCACCGCCGTCTACAATCTGCGCGGCTCGGCCTATTACGACAAAGGCGAGTACGACATCGCGATCGCCGACTTCGACGACGCACTGCGCCTCGGCCCGCCGAGCGGCATCATCTATCACAATCGCGGCAACGCCTATCGCGGCAAGGGCGACTACAGCAAGGCGATCGCCGACTACGACGCCGCGATCAAGATCGGACCGAAGTCGGCCTTCTCCTATCAGAACCGCGGCGCCTCGAAGCAGGCGCTCGGCGAGCTCGACGGCGCGCTCGCCGACATCAACGAGGCGATCAGGATCGATCCGACGTTGCCGCAGCCGCTGATCAGCCGCGCCGTGATCTGGCGCGCCAAGGGTGACATCGCGCGCGCGATCGCGGACACGTCGGAAGCGATCCGGCTCGCAAAGGCCAAAGCGCCCGCCAACATCATGACGCCGCCCGGCAGCGTCTTGATCTCGGCCTATGCCCAACGTGGCCTCGCCTATGAAGCCAACGGCGATGCTGCGCACGCCAAGGAAGACTACGCCGCCGTGCTCGAGGGCGTCGCCTCCGATGCCGGCAGCAAGGCCAACCAAGCCACCGCGAAAGTGCGGCTCGCACTGCTCAAGGAGGCCGATGCCGCTCCGCGCAAGACCGCAGCAGTGCCTGCCGCCGAGAGCAGGCCCGCTCCGGCACCACCGGCTTCCGCGGCCGCGCCGGCTCCATCCGCCGCACGCGAACAAGCCGCGACCACCGGCCGGCGCGTCGCGCTGGTGATCGGCAACGGCACCTATGCACATGTGAAGGCACTGCCCAACCCGCCGAACGACGCGCGCGCCATCGCCAGGAGCCTGCGCGAGATCGGCTTCACCGTCTCGGAAGGTCTCGATCTCGATCGCACCACGATGCAGCAGACGATCCATGACTTCCTGCGCGAGGCGGCGCGGTCGCAGATCGCGGTGGTGTATTACGCCGGCCATGGCGTGCAGGTCGACGGCCGCAACTACCTCGTGCCGGTCGATATCGAATTCAAGGCGGGCGCTCGCATGACCGACGCGATGGTCGACATGGATACGATCATGGCCGGCCTCGACGATCAGATCCGCACCAACATCCTGATCCTCGATGCCTGCCGCAACAATCCGATGGCGCCCCAGGTGGCCTCCGCAGGCCCGAGCCGCGGCATCGAGACAGGCTCCGGTCTTGCCGCGCCGGCCACGCTCGGATCAGGCTCGACGCTCGGAGCCGGCACGCTGATCGCATTCGCGACCGCGCCGGGCCAGGTCGCACTCGACGGCGAAGGCGCCAACAGTCCGTTCTCGGCGGCACTGTCGCGCCATGTCGGGACGCCCGGCCTCGAGGTGCAGCAGATGCTGACGCGGGTCCGCGCCGAGGTCGTCGCCGCGACCAAGGGCAAGCAGGTGCCATGGTCGAATTCCTCGCTGCTCGGCGAGGTCTATCTGGCGGAGAAATAAAGAAGCCCCTCACCCGTCATTGCGTGGAGCCAACGGGTCCGCGCGAAGTGCGGCCCGATGACAGGCTCCGCGACGAAGCAATCCGTTCTGTCTTCGCGGCAGATGGATTGCTTCGCTTCGCTCGCAATCACGAAACAGCTAGCCTACTTGCCCCACACCTCGTTCGCGACCTCGACGGCGAGCCGCAGCTTCGCCCACTGCTCTTCCTCGGAGAGGATGTTGCCCTCTTCGGTCGAGGCGAAGCCGCACTGCGGCGACAGCGCGAGCTGCTCGAGCGGAGCGAACTTCGCCGCCTCCTCCAGCCGCCGCTTGATCGCGTCCTTGGTCTCGAGCTCGCCGAACTTCGAGGTGATGACGCCGACCACCACGACCTTGTTGCCCTTGGGCAGGAAGCGCAGCGGCTCGAAACCGCCGGCACGGTCGGAATCATATTCGAGGAAATAGCCGTCGTAGTTGGTGCCGGCGAGCATGGTCTCGGCGACCGGCTCGTAGCCGCCGGACGAAATCCAGGTCGAACGGAAATTGCCGCGGCAGACATGGGTCGTGATCACCATGTCGGACGGCCGATCGGCGATCGCGTAGTTGATGACGCGCGCGTAGATTTCCTGCAAGCCGTCGGGATTGTCGCCGCGCTCCCGCGACTTCTGCAATTCCTCCTGCGAGCACAGATAGGCCCACACCGTGTCGTCGAATTGCAGGTAACGGCAGCCGGCATCGTAGAATGCCTTCACCGCCTTGCGATAGGTCTTGCCGAGGTCGAGATAGAATTCCTCGAGGTCGGGATAGACCTCCTTCGAGATCAGCTTGCGGCCGCCGCGGAAGTGCAGCACGGCCGGCGACGGGATCGTCATCTTCGGCGTGACGTGCGCCTGGTCGGCGTACTTCTTCAGGAACCTGAAATGATCGAGCATCGGGTGCTGATCGGAGAAATCGAGCTTGCCGATCACTCTGATGGCGTCGTGCCGGGTCTGCACGCCCGAGAACTGGATGCCCATGTCGGGATGGAACAGCTCGCAGCCGGTCAGATGACTGAGGAAGTCGAAGTGCCACCAGGAGCGACGGAACTCGCCGTCGGTCGCGAGCTTCAGGCCGACCGAGGCCTGCTTGTGCACGACCTTCTCGATCTCCATGTCCTCGACCTTGCGCAGTTCGTCGGCCGAGATCTCGCCCTTCTCGAGCCTGGCGCGGGCCTCCTTGATCTTCGGCGGCCGCAACAGGCTGCCGACCTCGTCGGCGCGGAACGGAGGCTTGGTTCGCTGCATGGTGAACTCCCTGGGGTCGTCAGTGTTTCTTGGTCCCGGCGACGCCGAGATGGCGCTCGAGGACGGAGGGATCGGTCTTCAGCGCGCTGCTTGCAGCATCGTGCACGATCGTGCCGCGTTCCAATATCACAACGCGGTCGGCGAGCCCCAGAATCTTTTGCGCGTTCTGCTCGACGATGATCGAGCAGATGCCGCCAGCGCGCGTGATGGTTCCGATCGCCTTTAACAATTCCTCAACGATGATCGGCGCCAGCCCTTCGGTCGGCTCGTCGAGCAGCAGCACTTTGGGGTTCAGCGTCAGCGCGCGGCCGATCGCCAGCATCTGCTGTTCGCCGCCCGACAACTGGTTGCCGAAATTGCCGCGCCGCTCCTTCAGCCGCGGAAACATCTCGTACACCCGCTCGACCGTCCACGGCCCGGGCTGCGCCACCGCGGTCATGTTCTCTTCCACCGTCAGCGAGCGGAAGATGTTGCGCTCCTGCGGCACCCAACCAATCCCGGCGCGAGCGCGCTGGTCGGGCCGCAACGCCGTGATGTCGTGGCCAGCGAGCGCGACGCTGCCGCCGAAACGCCTGGTGATGCCGACGATCGAGTTGATCAGCGTGGTCTTGCCGGTGCCGTTGCGTCCGAGCAGCGCGAGCACCTGACCCTCGGCCAGCGCCAGCGACATGTCGGGCAGCACCACCGCCTCGCCATATCCCGCGCGCAGGCCCTGGATCGAGAGCAGGTTAGGCATCGGCGGCCTCGCCGAGATAGACCGCCCGCACCTGCGGATCGCGCGCGACCTCGTCCGGTGCGCCCTCGGTGAGCAGGCCGCCATTGACCAGCACCGAGATGCGGTCGGCGAACGAGAACACCAGATCCATATCGTGCTCGATCAAGAGCACCGTGACCTCGCGCGGCAGTGCCGCAACCGCGGCCAGGATATCGTGGCGTTCGCTCTCGGGCACGCCGGCGGCGGGCTCGTCGAGCAGCAGCACGCGCGGCTTGGCGGCGATCGCGACCGCGATCTCGAGCAAGCGCTGCTTGCCGTAGGGCAATGTCGAGGTGAGCTCGGTCATGACGTCGAGCAGATGGAAGCGCGACAGGATCTCGGCGATCTCGGCGTTGATGTCGCTCCGCGTTCCCATCCGCCGCCACCAGTCGCCGCCGCGGCCCATCCGTTCGGAGACCGCAAGGCCGATGGTTTCGAGCGGGGTCAGGTCGGCATAGAGCTGGTTGATCTGGAAGGTGCGCGACAGCCCGCGCAGCACCCGCCTGTGCACGGACAGGCCGGTGATGTCGTGGCCTTCGAGCAGGATGCCGCCGCTGTTCGGCGTAAGCACGCCGGTGAGCTGGTTGATGACGGTGGTCTTGCCGGCGCCGTTCGGTCCGATCAGCGCATGGCGGGCGCCCTGCATCACCTTCAGCGAGAGGTCGCGGGTGACGCGCAGGCCCCCGAAGGACTTTTCGAGATTGCGGGTTTCCAGCGCGATCGTCATGACGCCTCGCTCTCGGGCACGGCGACGACGGCCTTGCGACCGGCGAATTGCCGGATGATCAGGTTCGGCACGAACAACACCCAGCGGTGGATCCGCGCGCGGCCGACCATCACGATCACCACCAGCACGAGGCCGATCCAGAACAGCCAGTATTGCGGGGTGATGCTCTGGAACAGTTCCTGCAACATCTTGAACACGACGGCGCCGATCAGGCCGCCATAGAGATAGCCGGTGCCGCCGATCACGAGCACCAGCATCAGGTCGGCGGAGCGCTCGAAGGCGAATACGTCGAGCGAGGCGAGCGCCGTGGTCTGGGTGAACAGCGCGCCGGCGATCCCGGCGTAGAACGCCGCCAACGTATAGACCGCGATCAGCCGGCGGTTGACCGGCACGCCGATCGCGGCCGCGCGCAGCGGATTGTTCCTGATCGCGCGCAGCGACAGGCCGAACGGCGAATGCACCACGCGGCGAGCCAGCAGGAAGAGGATGAACAGCACGATCAGCGAATAGAAGAACCCGGTCTTGCCGAACATGTCGAAGGCGAACAGGCCGAGGATCGGCTGCATCTCGATGCCCTGCAAGCCATCGGTGCCGCCGGTGATATCCGAGAAACGTTCGGCGAGCGCTTCCAGGAGCAGCGCAATGCCGAGCGTGACCATCAGCCGCGTCAGGTCGACGCCACGGATGACGAGGAAGCTGGTCACGAATCCGAGCGCCGCGGCGACCAGACCGGCGGCGACCAGCGCGATGACCGGCTCGTTGATGATGCCATGCAGCGCCAGCAAGCCGGCCGCATAGGCGCCGACGCCGAAGAATGCGGCATGGCCGAGCGAGACGATACCGGCGTAGCCAAGGATCAGGTCGAGCGACAGCGCGAACAGGCCGAGCCGCACGATGTCGGTCATGATCAGATAACGCGACGGGAACAGGAACGCGCAGGCGAGCGCCAGGATCCAGAAGGCGACCTCGCCGATCCGCCAGCGCGCGCTGGCCATCGCATGAGTGGAAACGTCTGAGAGCGCGGTCATGACGGTTTACCGCGCCGCGGTGCGGCCGAACAGACCGTTCGGGCGCCAGAGCAGGATCACGATCATCACCGTGTAGATCACGAAGGGGCCGACCTTGGGCACGTAATATTTGCCGGCGACGTCGGCGATGCCAAGGAGCAGCGATGCCAGGAATGGCCCTGTGATCGACGACGAGCCGCCGACCGTGACCACGATCAGGAAGTAGATCATGAACTTCAGCGGGAAATACGGATCGAGCCCGAGGATCTCCGCGCTCAGCGCGCCGCCGAGGCCGGCCAGACCGCAGCCGAAGGCGAAGGTGAAGGCGAATACCTGCGGCACGTTGATGCCGAGCCCGATCGCGGCGCGCGGATCGTCGACCGCAGCCCGCAGCCGGCTGCCGAACCGCGTCTTCGCCAGGATCAGTTGCAGCCCCAGCGTGAGCAGGCCGCAGATCACCACGATCATCAGCCGGTAGCGGCCGATGCCGACGCCGAACAGATCGATCTGGCCCTCCAGCGCCGCCGGCAGCTTGATGAAGACCCGCGACGATCCCATGATGTAGTCGACCGCGGCGACCGACATGAACACCAGGCCGATCGAGAACAGCACCTGGTCGAGATGGCTGCGGCTGTAGAGATGACGGTACAGCGTTCGTTCCAGCGCGATGCCGATCAGCGCGCTGCCGACAAAGGCCAGCGGCAAGGCTGCGAAGAACGGCCAGCCGGAATTATTCACCAGCACCGCGCAGATGTAGCCGCCGGCCATGGCGAAGGCGCCATGCGCGAGATTGACGAAATTCATTAGCCCGAGCGTCACCGCAAGCCCGCAGGCAAGCACGAACAGCAGCATGCCGTAGGCGACGCCGTCGAACAGATTGGTGAGGATAGAGGCCATCGGGTCAGATCAACCGAGAAGACGCAAAGGACACCACGTCGCGAATGTCGAAGGCTTGGTCATGGCCGGGCTCGTCCCGGCCATCCGTCTTCCCCACTCGCCACAGAGAAAGACGTGGATGCCCGGCACATCTGCGCGAAGACGCGCTTCGCGCTTTTGGCCGGGCATGACACAGCGGACGCGGCTCGCGCCGGACATGACGGCGACAGCGTCACTTCTTGGTCTTGCCGGAATCCTTGACCGCCTCGAAGGTCGCGAACTCGACGTTGTAGAGCTCGCCGTCGACCTTCTCGACCTTGCGGATGTAGATGTTCTGCACGATGTCGCGGGTCTCCGGATCGATCGAGATCGGGCCACGCGGACTCTCCCATTTCATGCCCTTCATGGCCTCGATCAGCTTGTCACCGTCGGTCGCGCCACCCGTCTTCTTCAGCGCCTCGTAGATCAGATGGATGCCGTCATAGCCGCTGACCGCCATGAAGCCCGGGCGGTTGCCGAACGCCTTCTTGTAGGCGGCGACGAAGTCCTTGTTCATCTGCGAGGGATGTGCCGCCGAATACAGATGCGCGGTCACCGCGCCGAGCGCGGCATCGCCCATGTTGTTGAGCAGATCGTCGTCCATCACGTCGCCGGGCCCGATCACCTTGATGCCGCTCTTGTCGAGCCCGCGCTCGGCATATTGCTTCATGAAGTTGCCGCCCTGCCCGGCCGGCACGAACACGAACATCGCATCGGGCTTGGCATCCTTCATGCGCTGCAGGAACGGCGCGAAGTCGGGATTGGCGAGCGGGACCTTGACCTCTTCCACGATCTCGCCGCCGCCGGCGGTGAAGTGCTGCTTGAAGAAGGTCAGCGCGTCATTGCCCGGCGCGTAGTCGGAGGTCAGCGTCGCGACCTTCTTGATGCCGTTCTTGACCGCCCAGTCACCGATGATGGTGGAGGACTGCGCCAGCGTGAAGCTGGTGCGCACGATATAGGGCGAGCGCTCGGTGATAATCGAGGTGCCGGCCGCCATCACGACTTCCGGGATCTTGGCCTGGGTCGCCAGCGGCGCCGCCGCCAGCGCCGCCGGCGTCACGCCGAAGCCGGCGATGAAATTGACCTTGTCGTTGACGATCAGTTCCTGCGCCAGCCGCTTGGTGTTGTCGGGCATCGCGGCGTCATCCTTCAGGATGACCTCGATCTTCTTGCCGGCGACGGTATCGCCCTTCTGCTGCATGTAGAGCTTGATGGCGTTATCGATCTGCTTGCCGGTCGACGCCTGGCCGCCGGTCATCGGCAGGATCAGGCCGATCTTGACGGTGTCCTCGGCCCGCGCCGGCACGCTGGCGCACACTCCCGGAAGCACGACCGCAGCCGCGCCCCACAGCAACATTTTGCGACGATTGAACATCGACATCCCTCCCCATTCCGATCTTCTGTCCCGAGCCGAGTCCCCGGCCCTTGTCTTAGCTTGACCCAAGCATGTCACGGCCAGGGCGCAACGCGACAAGGCGTCTCGCCGTGTCCTCTGTCAATCGGACGATCGGCGTGTATCGTGCAACACGATCGGCTCGCGCCATAAATACAGGTATTAAAATACCAATATATCGCCAACGAACTCGATCCCTATGCGCGAACCGATCACTCAGACTCAATTGCCTCGCCGCTTCATTTGTACGATCGTACAAATGAAGCGGCGATGTCAACAAACAAGCACAATTGCAGCCGAACGGTCGCACCGACGATCATCATCCATAAAGACCACGGCTGTACCCTGCCTCCAATGCCGACTGTCCCGCGCCCCACCGCCATCCTCATCGCCCTCACGCTCGCGGCCTGCGCGCTCGGGGGGTGCAGCACCATGAACCAGAAGCTCTCGGCCGGAATGGCCGATTACATCCCAACCTGGGCCGGAGGCCTGCCCGCGGACGCGCCGCCGCGGCAAGGCACCCCTGAATATGACAAGTTCATGCAGGAGCGGGAACGCAAGCGCCTGATGCCCGCGGCCGAGCGCGGCGACGACGCCAAGCCTGCAACAGCACCGCAGGATGCTGCTCATTGACGGCCTAGTCCGACGTATCCTCGCTGAGGATTTCGCCGCGGTATCCGTACTCCACCATGTGCACGGTGACGTAGTCGTCGCCGATGAACACAACACCGTAGGACTCCGGGAGATCGGCGACGGTCAACACCTCGGCGAATACCGGATAGCTCGCGTGGTTCGTCCCGCGCAGCGAGGTGGTGGGAACACCGGCGACCGAACCACTCAGCACCATGTGGCAGTGGCCGAAGAAGATATGCCTGATCTTGCCGCGGTGCCTTGCGACGATTGACCGGAACGCGCGATCGTCGAGCAGGCCAATCCGGTCCACCGGGGCGATATGCGTCGGAAACGGGTTGTGGTGCATGAACAGGAAGAACGGACCGTCATGCTCCGATAGCTGCCGCTCCAGCCAGGCCTGCCGGATCTCGCAAAAGCTGCCGGCAGCCGTCTGCGGCTCGTAGGTGTCGAGCAGCAGGCAGCGGCCGAACGAGGCATCGTGGACGCCCTGCACGAACCCGTCCGCGTCGGCGCATTCGGGAAACACGCCGAGAAACGTCTCGCGATGGTCGTGGTTGCCGATACAGAGCCGCACCGGGATCGGAAATCCGCTCAAGCGCTCGCGCAGCAGGTGATAGTCCGCGGGCTCGCCGCGATCGGAAAGATCACCCGAGATCACCATCAGTTCGGCGTCGCGATGATCGGCAAGCACGCACTCCAGTGCGCGATCGAAATTGTGCAGGGGATCGCGGCCGAAGATCGCCCTCCCCGGCGTCGTCAGATGGATGTCGCTCATATGGATGAGTTTCATGCAGCGCCTCGATGCAGGGCGACACCATGGACGTCAAAGCGCGGTAGCCGGGTGATGCGCGGATCAGTCCACGAACACCACGGTCTTGCGCCCGTTCAGGATGACGCGGTCGGCGAGATGATAGCGGATCGCCCGCGCCAGCACGCGGCGCTCGATGTCGCGGCCCTTGCGGACGAGATCCTCGGGCGTGTCGCGATGGCTGATGCGCTCGACGTCCTGGTCGATGATCGGTCCCTCGTCGAGATCGCTGGTGACGTAATGCGCCGTGGCGCCGATCAGCTTGACGCCGCGCTCATGGGCCTGGTGGTAGGGCTTGGCGCCCTTGAAGCCGGGCAGGAAGGAATGGTGGATGTTGATGCAGCGGCCCGACAGCCGCGCCGACATCTCGTCAGACAATATCTGCATGTAGCGGGCCAGCACCACGAGATCGGTGTTGGTGTCCTGGGCCAGTTGCCACACCGCGTCTTCCTGCTGCCGCTTGGTCTCTTTCGTGACCGGCAGATGATGGAACGGGATATCGCCGAAATCGAGCGAGCCATAGGTTTCGCGCGGATGGTTGGAGACGATGGCGGTCGGGATCATCTCGAGTTCGCCGGTACGCCAGCGATACAGGATATCGACCAGGCAATGATCCGACTTGGACACCAGCAGCATCACCCGGCGCCGGCTGGCGCGGTCGCGCATCTGCCAATCCATGCCGAAACGTTCGGCGATCGCGGCAAAGCCGGTCTGCAGCGCCGGCAACCCGACCGCGAGGTCCGCCGCGGTGAACACCACGCGCATGAAGAACTTGCCGGTCTCGGTGTCGTTGAACTGCTGGGCGTCCAGGATGTTCTGCCCGTTATGCGCGAGGAACGTCGAGACCGCGGAGACGATCCCCGGCCGATCAGCACAGGACAGGGTCAGGACGAATTGATGGTCGGGCATGCGAAATTGACCAGAAAATGAGCAGGAACGGGGAACGATGATTTCGGCCTCCGTCTATCACCGCCAGCGGCCTTGCGCCAATCCCGGCGCGCGGGTCAAATCGACCAAATGACGACAATGTTTGTTAAGGACCATCATGGCTGACCGGCTGAACGGCTATCGCATCCTGATCCTCGAAACCCGCGAGGAAGCGCAATTTTCACGCCTGCTGACCGAGCAGGGTGCCGATGTCCTGCAATGTCCGATGTTCACCATCCATGACGCGCCGGACCCGGCGCCGATCGAGGCCTGGATCCGCCGCGCCATCGAACGGCCGCTCGACGACCTCGTGCTGATGACCGGTGAGGGCCTGCGCCGGCTGATGAAAATCGTGCGCCGGCTCGGGGTCGAGGCGGATTTCGTCACGAGCCTTGGCAAGACGCGCAAATTCGCCCGCGGGCCGAAGCCCGGCCGGGCGCTGCGCGAGATCGGGCTGGAGCCGCAGATGACGACCGAGAAGCCGACCTCGGAAGGCGTCGCCGAAATGCTGGCGAAGCTCGCGCTGTCCGGCCATCGCCTCGGGCTACAGCTCTATCCGGACAAGGATCACGCCATCCTGATCGGCGCGATCAAGGCGCAGGGCGCCGAGGTCGATCCAGTGCTGCCCTACGTCTATGACGCGCAGGCCGCCGACGCCAACATCGTCACCGCGATCGAGGAGATGGCGCACGGCCGCATCGACGCCATCGCGCTGTCGAGTTCCGGCCAGGTTCGCCGCCTGATCGAGGTGGCGCAGGCGCACCGATGCGAGGCGCAATTGCGCGAGGGCCTGGAGCGCACACCGATCGCCTCCGTCGGGCCCGTGGTCTCGGACGAATTGAAAGCCTATGGGCTGCGCACCGACATCTATCCGGCGAACGATGCGTTCTTCATGAAGCCGCTGATCTCGGCAATGGCGACCGCGCTGGCGAAGGCCCCGCCGCGGATGGCCAAGTAGCCGCAACAGGCGTCATTGCGAGGCGCGAAGCGACGAAGCAATCCACCTCTCAGCGAACGGCGCGATGGATTGCTTCACGTCGCTCGCATGACGGTGAGGAGCGATCTGCACCCTATTCCGCCGCCTGCCGGGTTTCGCTCAGATAGGCCTGGTACGCGAGCTTGATGCCGTCCTCGAGCGAGGTCGAGGCGCGCCAGCCGAGCCTGGCCAGCCGGCCGACGTCGAGCAGTTTTCGCGGGGTCCCGTCCGGCCGCGAGGCGTCGAAGCCGATCTCAC
>Ga0268288_10068_pt1 | contig 79558 bp, 64 predicted proteins | sample BraspS3V5C_FD_191349 | JGI IMG/M metagenome (GOLD analysis project Ga0268288, IMG submission 191349) | Soil microbial communities from Anza Borrego Desert, Southern California, United States - Bradyrhizobium sp. S3-V5C | ecosystem: Environmental > Terrestrial > Soil > Desert | place: USA...
GACTTGATCCCCGCCCCCGGCTCGACCGCGACCTCGGCGCCCAGCGCCTTGAACTTCTTCACGGTGTCCGGCGAGGCCGCAACCCGCGGCTCCGACGGATCGATTTCCTTCGCTACGGCAATCTTCATGGGCCCTCCGGCGGCGCGAGCGGCGCACGCGTCTTCAAACTAGCGTTATTTTCGCCAGATTGGATACCCCGGTTTTTGCAGCCGGGTTCGACAGGAATTCCACACCGCCGCGGGACGGCGATGCGGCAAGCCGACCTCTAGGGGATCAGACCAGGAAGTAGGCCATCAGGATGAGGATGATGGCAACTGCGATGCTGCCGTATTTGACGAGCTTGATAAACCCTTCATAGGTCTGCTCGTGCGCCACGTAATCGTTGCCGTCGGCGGTCGTGTAGGCCACTTCGCTATGGTCTGCCATCGCTGTCCCCAGTCAGAAATTCGCGTTCCGCGAGCCATTACCGCAAACGGGTTGGCAGGGCAACGGCGCGGTCCCGATCGGGTGATCTGGCGCATCAATTGTCCCCGATGCGGCGGTCCGACGACGCAGGCGCACCGCGCCGGGGCAGGATCGACCTCCCGAACGCGGGTGTCATGGAACGATCATGCCGTCCGGCGCAAAAAAGCCGAACGAAACCTGATCTGGACCGCGCGTCTACCGGCCCGGCCGTGCTGTCGCGGAATACCGATGGGCCTCAGCCCATCTCCTCCAGCTCGTCGATCATGCCGGCGATGACGGACAGGCCGCCGTCCCAGAATTTCGGATCCTTGGCGTCGAGCCCGAACGGCTTCAGCAGCTCGGAATAGTGCTTGGTGCCGCCGGCCGCGAGCATGTCGAGATAGCGCTCGGCGAATCCCTCCGAAGCGTGCTCGTAGACCGCGTAGAGCGAGTTCACCAGGCAGTCGCCGAACGCATAGGCGTAGACGTAGAACGGCGAGTGGATGAAGTGCGGGATATACATCCAGAACGTCTCGTAGCCTGGCTTGATCTCGATCGCCGGCCCCAGGCTCTCGCCCTGCACGCTGAGCCAGAGCTCGCCGATCCGCTCGGCGGTGAGCTCGCCGTTCTTGCGCTCGGTATGAACCGCGCGCTCGAATGAATAGAACGCGATCTGCCGCACCACGGTGTTGATCATGTCCTCGACCTTGCCCGCGAGCAGCGCCTGGCGCTGCTTGGCGTTCTTGGTCTGCGACAATAGCCGCTTGAAGGTCAGCATCTCGCCGAACACGCTCGCGGTTTCCGCCAGCGTCAGCGGCGTCGGCGCCATCAGCGCGCCGTTCTTCGCCGCCAGCACCTGATGCACGCCGTGGCCGAGCTCGTGCGCCAGCGTCATCACGTCGCGCGGCTTGCCCTGGTAGTTCATCAGCACATAGGGATGCGCCGACGGCGTGGTCGGATGCGAAAACGCGCCGGGCGCCTTGCCGGGACGGACCGGCGCGTCGATCCAGCGATCGACGAAGAAGCGCTCCGCGATCTCGGCCATCCGGGGTGAGAAGCCGCGATAGGCCGACAGCACCATGTTGCGCGCCTCGGGCCAGTCGATCGTGCCGGTCGCCGCGAACGGCAGCGGCGCGTTGCGGTCCCAATGCGGCAGCTTCTTCTTTTTGAACCAGCCGGCCTTCAGCGCGTAATAGCGGTGCGACAGCTTGGGATAGGCGGCGCGCACCGAGGCGACCAGCGCATCGACCACCTCGCGCTCGACCCGGTTGTTGAGATGGCGGGAGTCCGCGACATCCTGGAAGCCGCGCCAGCGGTCGGAGATTTCCTTGTCCTTGGCGAGCGTGTTGGTGATCAGCGCGAAGCTGCGCTCATTGTCCTTGAAGGTCTTGGCGAGCGCCTGCGCCGCAGCCTTGCGCTTCTCCCCCGCCTTGTCCTGCAACAGGTTCAGGGTCGGCTCGATCGCGAGCTCCTTGCCCACGACCCTGAAGCGCAGGGCCGAGATGGTCTGGTCGAACAGCCGGTTCCAGGCGGCATAGCCGCTCTGCGCCTTTTCGTGGAACAGCTGCTCGACGCGATCCTCGAGCTGGTACGGCTTGTCCTTGCGGAGATCCTCGATCCACGGCCGGTAATGGCCGAGCGTGGGTTCGGCCATCGCGCGCTCGATCACGTCGTCGTCGACGCGGTTGAGCTCCAGCGCGAAGAACAAGAGGTGCACCGACGCCGCCGTCAGCCGCTCGGAGACGTCGCCATAGAATTTCGAGATCGCGGGATCGACGCTGTCGCCGGCATGAACGAGGCCGGCATAGGAGCCGAGCCTGCCGGCCAGGTCGTCGATCGCCTCGTAGCGCCTGACCGCCTCGGCGAGCCACTTTCCGCCGCCATCGCGAGCGGTATTTGCGGCCAGTTTGCCCTTGTAGTCGGTCTCAAACGCGACGCAATCGGCGTCCATTTTCTGCAAATCGCGTGCGACTTCCGGCGCGTCGATCCCGGAGTAGAGATCTGCCAGATTCCATTCCGGGAGCTTGCCTGTCTTGCCGGCGGCCTTCTTCGCCGCCGGGCCACCTGAAGATTTGCGTTGCGCGGCCGTCTTGCGCAGCGCGGATTCCTTACGGAGAGCGGCCTTGCTGAGAGCGGATTTGTTCGGAGCGGATTTGGAGCGCGAGGTCATCTGGTTCGAAACCTTACTTCAGTCGGAAGGACGGCGGCTGCGGAATGACGGCGGGATGGCAAGGTTTAAGAGTGCGTTAATCGGCATCGGCGACATTGCCCCGATTCGAGACAAATAATCGTAGCGTGCGGGGAAAACCATGGCTGCCACCATTTTGATCGCCGATGACGACGCGGTACAGCGCCGTTTGGTTGAAAACATGGTGCAGAAGTGCGGCTATGAGCCCCTCGTCGTGGACAGTGGCGACGCGGCGATAGCGGCCCTGACCGCAACCGAGACGCAGGCGATCGATGCCGTCGTGCTCGACCTCGTGATGCCGGGGCTCGACGGTCTCGGAGTCCTCGCAAAAATTCGTGAAGCTGGTTTGAACGTCCCGGTCATCGTGCAGACCGCGCATGGCGGGATCGACAATGTGGTCTCGGCGATGCGCGCCGGCGCCCAGGACTTCGTCGTCAAGCCGGTCGGCTTCGAGCGGCTACAGGTGTCCCTGCGCAACGTCCTCAACGCCTCGGCGCTCAAGGGCGAATTGCAGCGGATCCGCCACAGCCGCGAGGGCCGGCTGACTTTCTCCGACATCATCACCCGCAGCGAGGCCATGGCCGGGGTGCTGCGCACCGCGCAAAAAGCCGCCTCCTCGACCATCCCGGTGCTGATCGAGGGTGAGTCCGGCGTCGGCAAGGAACTGTTCGCGCGCGCCATCCATGGCAGCAGCGAGCGCAAGGCCAAGCCGTTCGTCGCGGTGAACTGCGGCGCCATCCCGGACAATCTCGTCGAATCGATCCTGTTCGGCCATGAGAAGGGTGCCTTCACAGGTGCCACCGAACGCCATCAGGGCAAGTTCGTCGAGGCCCATGGCGGCACGCTGTTCCTCGACGAGGTCGGCGAATTGCCGCTGGCGACGCAGGTCAAGCTGCTGCGCGCGCTGCAAGAGGGCACCGTCGAGGCGGTCGGCGGCCGCAAGCCGGTCAAGGTCGATGTCCGCATCATCTCGGCGACCAACCGCAAGCTGCTCGACCTTGTGAAGGCCGGCCAGTTCCGCGAGGACCTGTTCTATCGCCTGCACGTGCTGCCGCTGACCATTCCGGCGCTGCGGCAGCGGCGCGAGGACATTCCGCATCTGCTGCGGCATTTCCTGGCGCGGTTCTGCGCCGAGGAGAACCGCAACATCACCGGCATCAGCGGCGAGGCGATGGCGCATCTGGCGCAACTCGATTGGCCGGGCAATATCCGCCAGCTCGAGAACACGGTCTATCGCGCCGTGGTGATGAGCGACGGCGATCAGCTCGGGCTCGCCGACTTCCCGCAGGCGACGGCGCATCCGGTGCCGGAGGGCAAGTCCTTGACGGGCGAGCCGCTGGTGGTGTCGCCCTCGACCGCGCCCGCCATGATTTCCGGTAACGAAATACCAGTCACAGCAGCCCTGCCCACCGCGGGCGGCCTCTCGATGCTCAATGCCGCGGGCGAGGTGCGCCCACTGGAAGATCTCGAGAACGAGATCATCCGCTTCGCGATTTCGCATTACCGCGGCCAGATGTCGGAGGTCGCGCGGCGGCTCAAGATCGGCCGCTCGACCCTGTATCGCAAGCTCGACGAAGCCGCGGCCGGGGCGCGGACGAGCGACGCCACCTAGGCCTTGCGGCCGATAAAGCCACACCAGGGAACCTTTTGAACCGTGTCGTGGCGGTGACAGACAAAGGCTGTGCCGCGTGGCAAAAACGCACTGCTCGAACGAAATCAGCTGCTTCGAGTCAGTTTGTCGTGAGTTGCCCCGCATGGCGCTGGCTGCACGAGAGGGGCAAATGTATCGTCTGCGTTGGTTGCGTGCAGGCGTGCGAATCGATCGATCAAGCCGGCGCTTTCCGCGCAGACTGTGAAACCAAATACTGATTTGAACCGTTCCAGAAGTCCGGGCCGGTTCCACCCAGGGGGTGTGATGATGCGTGACTGTTCGAACAACCGTCGGGGATTTGACCGCGTTCTGATGGCCATCGCGGCGAGCTTCCTCACGGTGTCCGCGACCTCGGCGCTCGCACAGGACACGTCCCGTTCCAGCGCTGCCGAACTCGCAATCGACGCCGCGATCCCGCGCCCCGAACCGGCCAATGTGCCGCCCCCTACCGCAAGCGATTTCAAGACCGACACCACCGCCGCGTTGCCTGACGCAGCCAAGCCCGCCGATGTGAAGCCCGGCAGCGCGCAGGCCACCGAGGCCAAGCCCGGTGACGCCAAGCCGGCTGCTGACGCCCAGCCGACTGAAGCCAAGCCCGCTGAACCGAGCGCGACGGCGAAGGCCGCCGAGCCGAAGCCTGCCGATGTCGTCACCGCGCCGGCGACGAAACCCGCCGATGCGCCGAAGACCGATACCGCGGTCGCGCCCGCCGCGACGCCTGCCCCGGCAACCGCAACGGCGCCTTCGGCAAGTCCCGCGCCGGCGACAGCCGCAGCCCCCTCCACCGCGCCTGCAACGGCCGCGGCTCCCGCTGCGGAACCCGCCAAGGCCGCGAGCAACGTTGCCGCCGAGGATCAGCCGGTCGCCGACAAACTGCGCGAACTGCTCGCCAGCAAGACGCTGCGTACCTTCGACCGCAAGAATGAGCGCGCCGCCGCCGAGAAATTCTATTCGGCCCGCGACTACGCGCCTGTCTTCACCAAGGCCGGCAAGCTCACCGAAGCCGGCAAGGGCGTCATCGCCCGCCTGAAGGACGCCGCCGCCGACGGCCTCGATGCATCAGACTATCCGGTGCCGGATTTCGCCGCGGCCGCTACGCCGGATGCGCTCGCGGATGCGGACCTGAAGCTCGCGGCCAGCATGCTGGACTATGCGCGGCAGGCCCAGAGCGGCCGCATGCACTGGTCGCAGGTGTCGGCCGACATTCTCTATCCGGAGCACCCGATCGATCCGACGGAGGTGTTCGCGAACGTGACCTCCGCCAAGGATGCCTCGGCCGCGCTCGACGGCTACAACCCGCCGCAGAAGCTCTACAAGGAGCTGAAGAAGAAGCTCGCCGAGTTGCGCGGCCAGGGCGACGGCCCCGTCATCACAATCGCCGACGGCCCGGCGCTGAAATATGCGCCGGCCCGCAAGAAGCAGGCCGCGGTCGAGATGGACGACCCGCGCGTGCCGGAACTGCGCAACAAGCTCGGCGTCACCGAGAATGCCGACAGCACGAAGTATGACGCAACGGTCGCGCGGGCGGTGCAGAAATTCCAGAGCAGCGTCGATCTGAAGCCGACTGGCGTGCTCGACGAGCGCACCGTCAAGGCGCTGAACAATCCGAAGCGCGACCGCCAGATCGACACCGTGCTCGTCAACATGGAGCGCTGGCGCTGGCTGCCGCGCCAGCTCGGCGCCGCCAATGTCGGCAATGCCTATGTGATCCTCAACATCCCCGACTACACGCTGAAGGTGATGCAGAATGGCGCGCAGGTCTGGACCACGCGCGTCGTGACCGGCAAGCCCGGCCAGCACGCCACGCCGCTTTTGACCGAGACGATGAAGTACATCACGGTCAACCCGACCTGGAACGTGCCGCCGTCGATTATCTACAACGAATACCTGCCGGCCTTGCAGCAGGATCCGACGGTGTTGCAGCGCATGGGCCTGAAGCTCGAGCGCAACCGCGACGGCACCATCCACATCTCGCAGCCGCCCGGCGAAGCCAACGCGCTCGGCCGCATCCGCTTCAACTTCCCGAACAAGTTCCTGGTCTATCAGCACGACACGCCGGACAAATATCTGTTCGCGAAGGACGAGCGCGCCTTCAGTCACGGCTGCATGCGCGTGCAGAATCCGGATCAGTACGCCTCGGTGCTGCTCAACATCACCGAGCCGAACCAGCGCTACACGCCGGAGAAGATCCGCAGCATGTACGGCTCGAGTGAAGTCGACCTGAAATTCCCGACCCCGATCCCGGTCAACATCACCTACCAGACTGCGTTCGTGGACGACGCCGGCAAGCTGCAGATCCGCCGCGACATCTACGGCCGCGACGCCACCATGCTGTCGCTGCTCAAGAACAGCCGCGGCAAGGATCTCGAAACGGTGGTGGCGCACGCCCAGCCGAGCTACTCGCGACCGCCGAGCAGCAGCCTGCCTCCGGGCGTCAACGTCGCCGGCGACAACAGCGGCTTTGGCTCGTCCGGACCAAACTTCTTCGAGCGCCTGTTCGGAGGATTCGGACAGCCGGAGCCGCAGCCGGCCCGCCGCGGCCAGGCCCAGCAGCAGCGCCGGGTGATTACCCGCTGATCGATCGGCCTGCCCAAGTCCGATAAATATTGCAGTAAAATCAACGATCTCGCTTAAAAAGCGAGATCGTTTACGTTAACCATTACCCATTGCCGCCGAGGAACTGGGCTATCTTTTGCCACAGTCGACCAGTTAGTTAAGCCTAACTTGGGGGCGGGTCGGTAAACCTCGGTTAACCCTCCCGCTTTAAGAAAGCGTTCACCGTCTTTCGCAGGGGGTCTGCGAATGATGCCGACCGAACGCTCGTCGACTGGGTGGGCTTATAGTGCTGGCTGTCTTCGCACGCCGCTTCAATCCGTTGTCGCTGCCCAAGGCCGGGTACCAAGTCGGCCTGACCGCGCTATTGCTGTTGGCCGGTGCCGGATCGGTGCACGACGCGACGGCGCTGAACCAGACCCGCACCCTCTCCTTCCACCATACCCATTCCGGCGAAGACCTCACCGTCACCTTCAAGCGCGACGGCCGTTACGACGAAGCCGCGCTGAAGCAGCTCAATCACTTCCTGCGCGACTGGCGCTCCCAGGACGAGACGGTGATGGACCGTCATTTGTTCGATATCATCTGGGAGGTCTATAACGACGTCGGCGGCAAGCAGCCGATCCAGATCATCTCCGCCTATCGCGCCCCCGCCACCAACGCCATGCTGCGCCGCCGCTCCTCGGGCGTTGCACGCCACAGCCAGCACATGCTGGGCCACGCGATGGACTTCTTCATTCCGGGCGTGCCGCTGGAGCAGATCCGCTACGCCGGGCTGCGCCTTCAGCGCGGCGGCGTCGGCTTCTATCCGACCTCGGGCTCGCCGTTCGTGCATCTCGACACCGGCGGCATTCGCCACTGGCCGCGCATGACCCGCGAGCAGTTGGTCAGGGTGTTCCCCGACGGCCGCACCGTCCATGTCCCGACCGACGGCACGCCGCTGAAGGGCTATGAGCTCGCCAAGGCCGACATCGAGCGCCGCGGTAATGGCGACGATGCTGCCGTCATCAGCAAGCCGACCCTGCTCGCGAAGCTGTTCGGAGCCGGCAAGTCGGGTGACGACGAAGACGAAGGCGCAGCCGTTGTGAACGACAAGCCCACGGCCAACACCGTGGTCGCGGCTGCGGCGCCCGCCAAATCAGCCGACCCTGTTCCGATGCCGCGCGCGAAGCCGCAATTCGCCGCCGCGATCCAGCTCGCCGCCGCCGACGCACAGCTGGTCCCGATGCCGAAGGCCAAGCCGGCGATCCAGGTGGTGCAGACGGCCGAGAACACTGCGCCGCAATCGCCCGCCGACATCATCAACGCCCGTGGCTTCTGGGGCGATGACGCGGCGCCGAAGCAGGCTTCGGACGCGCAGATCGCGGCGCTGAAGGCCCGCGAAGCGGTTGGCGCCGCCGATCCGCAGACCACGGCCAGCGCGACCGAGAACTTCAACAAGGCGCTCGCCTACGTCCCGGCCGGATCGCCGGTCGATCGCGCCAACATCGTCGCGGCGTCGGCGCCGATCCCGCGCAGTGTGCGTCCGACGCGCAATGCCGCGGCGTCCAGCACCGAGATCAACACCGTCGTTCCCAAAGGTGGGCCCGGCCAGGGCGTGATCACCACGTCGGCGCGGATTTCGGCCGCCAAGGGCAACGACATCTGGATGCGCGTGGTGATGCTGGCGCCGAGCGCAAGCAATGGCATGCTGACCACGGTGCTCGGCGACACCGACATGAGCACGATGCGGGCTCACTTCGTGAAGCCGCAGGCCGCCGTCGCCATGACCTTCTCGGAAGATCCGATGATGGGCATGACCTGCGACCACTTCTCGGGCTCCGCCACCGCCCTGCTGACCACCCAGTCGTTCGTGCTGCGCACCGCCTCGCTGCGCTGAGCGGCCGCCCCCTTCAAGCGACTTTCTGAGCATTCTGCGCACGCGGGCCCGTAGCGCCCGGATGCAGCGAAGCGCAATCCGGGTCCACAGCCAGCCATCACGTAAGGTCAGGTACCCCCGGGCTTCGCGAAGCCCGCCAACGGCTGCGCATGCGCGCAGCCTGTTATCCGGGGACAGAGGCCGCAAAGGCCTCAGAGCATGCCAAGCGCCTGCATGTAGGTTTCCAGGATGGTCTCCTGCTCCATGCGCTCGTTCGGATCCTGCTTGCGCAGCCGGATGATCGCGCGCAGCGCCTTGACGTCGTATCCGTTGCCCTTGCTTTCGGCATAGACGTCGCGGATGTCGTCCGAGATCGTCTTCTTCTCTTCTTCAAGCCGCTCGATGCGCTCGATGATCGACTTGAGCTGGTCCTTGGCAAATCGCGTTGCGGGCTCTTCCTTGACGGCGGCAGACGTGGTGGCCATCGCGTACTCCTGAACAGGCATTGAAAATGTGACGCGAATACGCGTCCTGCGCACCGCTTGCTGCGGGCGACCCTCGATTTTGGAGCGCGTTCCGTCAAGGAAACATCGCGCTCATCCACAGCGCGCCCACAGGAGATGCGCGCGTCGACGGAACCGATGTCATACAGGCCGGGATTCAGTGCCCGCTTTGGGCCTTCTTCATCGCCGCGAGCTGCTCGGGCGTCGCGCTGCCCTGATATTTCGCCTTCCATTCCTCATAGGGCATCCCGTAGACCGCCTCGCGGCTCTCGTCCTTGCTCACCGCAAGGCCCTTGGCGTCGGCCTCTTCCTTCATCCAGTTGGACAGGCAGTTGCGGCAGAAGCCGGCGAGGTTCATCAGGTCGATGTTCTGCACATCGGTCCGGTCGCGCAGATGACCGACAAGGCGCCGAAACACCGCAGCCTCAAGCTCTGTTCTTGTTTTGTCGTCAATGCTCATAATCGTGATCCCGGTGTGTGGCGCTCACCATATTGATATCAGGTGGGAATTGTCACAGATTTTGCCAACTCGGCGCGCAAGACGGACCGGCTCGGCACCACTCGCCAGGTCCCACCGTGTTGGGAGATGGGCGCCCGCCCGTTGACAGTGCCAGCCGGGCACGCGAAATCGTCAATGATTTGATATAGCTTCGCCGCATGAGCCCAACAGATTCTCCCGCTTCAGTCTCCCGCACCATCCGCCTGACCTGGGCCTGCATCCTGCCGGTGCTGGCGGTCGTCGCGGCGTGCCTGTGGACGAGTCCGGCGGCCGCCGATTTCCGGCTCTGCAACAACACCTCGAGCCGCGTCGGAATCGCGCTCGGCTACAAGGACGCCGAGGGCTGGACCACGGAAGGCTGGTGGAACGTGTCGTCGCGGACCTGCGAGACCCTGCTGCGCGGCAACCTCGTGGCGCGCTACTACTACATCTACGCACTCGACTACGATCGCGGCGGCGAATGGTCCGGCCAGGCCTTCATGTGCTCGCGCGACAAGGAATTCACCATCAAGGGCACCGAGAACTGCCTGGCGCGCGGCTTTGACCGCACCGGCTTCTTCGAGGTCGACACCGGCGAGCAGCGTGCATGGACCGTCCAGCTGACCGAAGCCACCGAACAACAGCCGCAGAAAGTACCGGGAATGCCGGGAGGCGTAGGCCCGGGAAGTCCCGGGGCGATGCCGGGCCTGCAAAACCCGCCGCCGGGCGCAACGGCGCCGAGCGCGCCGGGTCTGCCGCCAGCCGCAACGCCGCCCGGAAACAAACCATGAGACGACTGCGCCGAATCAAGATCCTCGCAACGCTCGGCCCGGCCTCCTCGGACAGTGCGATGATCCGCAAGCTGTTCGAGGCGGGTGCCGACGTCTTCCGCATCAACATGAGCCATACGCCGCATGACAAGATGCGGGAGCTGGTCAAGACCATCCGCAACGTCGAATCGAGCTATGGACGGCCGATCGGCATCCTGGTCGACCTGCAAGGGCCGAAGCTGCGGCTCGGGGCCTTCGCGGAAGGCTCGACCCAGCTCAAGAACGGCCAGAACTTCATCCTGGATTCCGACAAGACGCCGGGCGACAACAGCCGCGTCCAGCTTCCGCATCCCGAAATCCTCGCCGCGCTCCGGCCGGGGCACGCGTTGCTGCTCGACGACGGCAAGGTGCGGCTGATCGCCGAGGAGACCTCACCCGACCGCGCGGTCACGCGCGTGGTGATCGGCGGCAAGATGTCGGACCGCAAGGGCGTCAGCCTGCCCGACACCGATCTGCCGGTCTCGGCGATGACGCCGAAAGACCGCGCCGATCTCGAAGCCGCGCTGCCGGAGGGAATCGATTGGGTCGCGCTGTCATTCGTGCAGCGTGCCGAGGATGTGATCGAGGCCAAGAAGATGATCCGCGGCCGCGCCGCCGTGATGGCCAAGATCGAGAAGCCGCAGGCGATCGACCGCCTCGCCGACATCATCGACGCGTCGGACGCGCTGATGGTGGCGCGCGGCGATCTCGGCGTCGAGCTGCCGCTAGAGCGGGTGCCGAGCCTACAGAAGCAGATGACCCGGATGGCGCGCCGCGCCGGCAAGCCGGTGGTGGTCGCGACCCAGATGCTGGAATCGATGATCCAGGCCCCGGTGCCGACGCGCGCCGAGGTCTCCGACGTCGCCACCGCGGTGTACGAAGGCGCCGATGCCATCATGCTCTCGGCGGAATCCGCGGCCGGCAAATTCCCCGTGGAAGCAGTCTCGACCATGAACCGCATCGGCGAGGAAGTGGAGCGCGACCCGACCTATCGCGGCGTGCTGAACGCGCAACGTGCCGATCCGGAGCCGACGGTGGGCGATGCCATCGCCGATGCCGCGCGGCAGATCGCCGAAACGCTCGACCTGTCGGCGATCATCTGCTGGACCTCCTCGGGTTCGACCGCGATCCGCGTGGCGCGCGAGCGCCCGAAGGTGCCGGTGGTCGCGATCACGCCGAATCTGGTCACCGGCCGCAAGCTGGCGGTGGTGTGGGGTGTGCACTGCGTGGTCGCCGAGGACGCGCACGATCTCGACGACATGGTCGATCGGGCCGGCTCGATCGCATTCCGCGACGGCTTCGCCAAGGCCGGCCAGCGCGTCATCATCGTCGCCGGCGTGCCGCTCGGCGCGCCCGGCACCACCAACATGCTGCGCATCGCCTCGGTCGGGCCGAACGGCGACGCGCAGGTCTGACGGCCAGAGCAGGAAACCGCAGCTTCGGTTCTTGAATGATCAGAACCGAAGCAGCATTGCTCGAACGCGCAGGCGCCGCGATCAGCCCTGCAACGAGGCGTCGAGCGTGATCTTGGTGTTGAGCAGTTTCGACACCGGGCATCCGGCCTTCGCCTTGCCGGCCAATTCCTGGAACGTCGCGTCATCGGCGCCCGGAATCTTCGCCGACAGCGTCAAATGCACCGCGGTGATGGCGAAGCCGTCGGCGACCTTCTCCAGGGTGACGTCGGCCTTGGTCTCCATGTGCTCGGCGGTGAGCTTGGCCTCGCCCAGGATCAGCGACAGCGCCATCGTGAAGCAGGCGGCATGCGCCGCGCCGATCAACTCCTCGGGATTCGAACCGGGCTTGCCCTCGAAGCGGCTGGCGAAGCCATAGGGATAATCGGCGAGTGCGCCGCTCTTGGTCGAGATCGCGCCCTTGCCGTCCTTGATGCCGCCCTGCCATTTGGCCGAGCCATGGGTGGTCGTCATGCGTTGCTCCGTGAGGTTGGTTGAACCCGGTCCGCAAGGCTACAACGCCGATACGACGGAAGTGTTCGCGGCGCGGCGCCGTATCAAGCGCCGACCAGTGCCTTGGCCGGTGTCGTCGCCTGCACCACCAGACCTCGCGCGCGCGCGTCCATCACGCCGACCGCGCGCAGTGCCAGCAACGTCACGGTCTGCACCGCATCGCGCAGCTTGATCGGATCATCGAGATTGGCCGGCGCCAGTGGGCCGACCAGCGCCTCGTGCAGTGCGCCGAGCAAGGCCGTGGCGGCCAGCGCGGTGTCCTGCGCCGGCAGATGGCCGGCACGCACGGCCGCGTCGATGCGCATGGCAAGCTCGCCGGAAATATCGCGACGACTGGCGAGGCGCGAGGCCGTGACGTCGACGTCGACCGGCTCGGCCAGGATACCCCAGGCGAGCTTGCGCTGCGACAGCACATGGACCGCAATCGTCGTCACCGCGGCGGCCAATGCCGACGACGGGCCGGGCGCGGCGTCCGCGGCCCGCCTGATCGCGGACAGTTCGTCGCGCGAGACCTCGGTGATCAGTTCCGAGATCAGCTCGGCCTTCGACGGGAAATAGCGGTAGACGGTACCTGCGGCGACATTGGCCCGCACCGCCACCGGCGCAATCTGGACCGCCGCCATGCCGCCCGCCGCCGCCGCGTCCCGCGCAGCCGACAGGATGGCACTGCGCCGGGCAGCCAGCCGTTTTACGACCTGATGTGTTCGCCGGTAGACCATGGCGTTCCGTCCCCCACCGTGCACCCTGACCGGCGCCCACCGGCAGAACCCACGAATCTTCAATGCTTTGAACGATTGATCCCGCAATCGCCTGAAGAAGTGAACAACTATTCAAACTGAATGACAAGCTGGAATTGTAAGGATTTTGCGACAGCCACATGCTACCTCTGATTGAGCCGAAGGACTGTTACCGCCGCTCATGGAAGCATAGGCCGCTGGAAATGATGGCCGCCGCCCGCTGCGGAAGAGCTGGCCACCGGGTCGAGGCCTGATCGCGATGGTGAACCGCAAGCTAAGATGATCGCTCAAAATCGAGGCACCGGTCTCGGGCCGGCGCAGCTTTGTCGCGGCCGCATTTACCCGAATTTATCGGAAGCCGTGGTCGAGTGCGGGCAACGTCACGCGTGGCGTTGCCTTGTGATCCCCCGGCCCGAAGACAAGAAAGCGCATGTCACTCTCGATCACCAGCAGCGTGAGCAGCCGTAGCGCGGTGCGCGGACTGGTGCCGCTGTGCGCCGCCGTGGGCGCCTATCTGTTCTATCTCTCGGCCGGGGAGATCCTGCTGCGCGATACCGACACGATGTGGCAGATCAGGGTCGGACAATGGATTCTCGACAACGGCGCGATGCCCACGTCCGACGTATTCTCGTTCACCCGCTACGGCGAAGCCTGGATCTCGAGCTCATGGCTGTCGCAGGTGCTCTACGCGCTGGTCTACGGCGGCGATTGGGCCGGGCCCGTGATCCTGTCGTCGCTCGCGATCGGCGCGACGGTCGCGATCTTCCTGCATCTGCTGAGCCCGCATTTCGATCCGGCGCGCGCGATCCTGATCGCGGCACTGGCGCTGTTGCTGTCGACGACCCACTTCCTCGCGCGGCCCCACGTGCTGGCGCTGCCGGTGTTGCTGGCGTTCATCGGCGGCCTGATCGCGGCCGCGGATCGCCGCACCTCACCATCATGGTGGCTGCTGCCGTTGATGACGCTGTGGGCCAATCTGCATGGCGGCTTCGTGCTCGGCCTAGCGCTGATCGGGCCGATCGGACTTGAGGCGATCTGGAACGTGGAGCCAGCCCGCCGCCGCCAGCTCATCGTGCGCTGGGGCGTGTTCGGTCTGGCTGCATTGGCCGCGAGCTGCGTCACGCCCTATGGCTGGAACAGCCTGCTCGGCGCCACCAAGATCCTCAGCCTCGGCAAACTGCTGACCCTGATCGGAGAATGGAAACCCGCGGACTTCAGCAAGCCGAGCTTCTTCGAGGCCACGCTGCTCGGCCTCATCGGCCTGATCTGCTATCGCAGGCTGACCTTGCCGGTGCCGCGGATCCTGCTGCTGCTCGGCCTGATCTGGATGGCGCTGAGCCATGTCCGCAACATCGAGGTGTTCGCCTTCATCGCGCCGCTGGTGCTCGCCAAGCCGATATCAGAGCAATGGGGCACGGCAAGCGCAGGCGCCTCTCGCTTCGAGGACAACCGTTCGGCCCCCGTCGTCACGATCCTGGCCGGGCTCGCGATGCTGGTCGGCGCATCGCTGACGACCACGATGTTCGTCGCCCAACATCCGTTCAAATTCCTGCCGATGTTCTCGCCGGTTGCTGCCGTCGACGTGCTCCAGCAGCACAAGGCGGAGCGGGTGTTCAGCACCGCGCCGTTCGGCGGCTACATGGTCAGCCGCGACATGAAGGTGTTCATCGACGGCCGCGCCGAGCTCTATGGCGAGCAATTCGTGCTCGACTATTACGATGCGCTCGACGCTCGCGATGTCGGCCAGCTGCTGGGGCTGCTCGACAAGTACCGGATCGACGCCACGCTGTTGAGCTCGGACTCTCCGGCCGGAAACGTGCTTGATCATCTCAAGGGCTGGAAGCGGCTGTACAAGGACGACATCGCGGTCATCCATGTGCGGGCGGACGAGACGAGGGCCGGCGCGGTGCCGGCGAGCGAAAGCTCGAACTAGCGTCAAATCCCCTCAGCTCAGACATTCCGTCATTGCGAGCGAAGCGAAGCAATCCATTGGATTGCATTTGCGGAGCGTTGGATGGCTTCGTCGCTACGCTGCTCGCAATGACGCGAGAGAGACGACCTGCGCCCTCAATTCCCCGTCTGCAACTCGCCGAAGCGATCCCAGCTCTTGCCGTTGAAGCGCATCAGTTGCATCTGATCGACCGGCACGTGGTCGGTCGGCGACGTGTTGACCTTGATGCCGGGCAGCAGCATCGGCAATTCAAGGTTCTTGATCGCGAACGCCTGGCGCAGGATGTTCTCGGTCGAGAGATCGTCGCCGCACGCCTTCAGCACCGCTTCCAGCGCCATCGCGCTGTTGTAGGCGTTGACGTAGTTGGTGTCGTGCTGATCGCCGTCCGGCAGGTATCTGGTCATGAATTCGCGCCAGCCTTTCATGCCGGGATCGTCCTTCCAGGCCGGATCGTCCGGATCCTTCACATAGGCCGTGGAGATGATGCCGGTGCCGGCCTCGACGCCGGCCGGCTGCATCACGGTCGAAATCCACACCGCGGTGTTGGAGAGGAAGGTCATCGGCCGCCAGCCGATCTCGTAGGCCTTGCGGATCGACTGCGCGGCGAATTTCGGCGTTGCCGCGATCACGAAGACGTCGGCATTGGTGGCCTTCAGCTTGACGATCTGGGAATCGATCGTGGGGTCCGATATCTCGTAGGTCGCAACGGTGACGCGAGACTCGTAGCTCTCGCCCAGCACGTCCCTCAGGCCCGCGAGATAGTCGCGGCCGTAATCGTCGTTCTGCGAGATCACGGCGAACCTTGCGCTCGGATTCTTCGCCAGCGCATAGCGCGCGTAGAGCCGCGCCTCGTAGCGGAACGGCGCCTGCACGCCCATCGTCGCCTGCGGGAATTGCGCGATGTCGCTGAACTTCGAGGCGCCGGAGGCCAGGAACAACTGCGGGATGTTCTTGCCCTGGAGGTACTTTGCGATCGCGGTGTTGTGCGCGGTGCCGATCGAGGAGAAGATCAACGCCACCTCGTCGCTCTCGACGAGGCGGCGGGTCTGCTCCACCGTCTTCGGCGGCGCGTAGGAATCGTCCAGCGAGATGAAGTTGATCTTGCGGCCGTTGATGCCGCCGCGCTCGTTCAGCATCCTGAAATAGCCGGCCTCGCCCTTGCCGAGCGCACCGAACGCCGACACCGGCCCGCTATAGGGCATGGTCTGGCCGATCCTGATTTCGGTCGACGTGACGCCACGCATCTCGGCGGCGAATGAAGCGATCGGCAGCAGCAGCAATGAAATGGCGCCAAGCGCGCCGAATGCCTTACGCATCGGCCTCCCCTCCCCATCTTGTTGCCGCGCTGTTCGGACGACGCGGCCATGCCGTTCAACGGCTTGGCGCGAGGATGCCACGGCGTCGCAATGGAGGCCAAGCAGATTCGCCGCGGTTCAGCGCTTGTCGCGCTGCTTGACGGGGATCACGAATTTCAGTCCCGACCAGACCGCATCGACGGCGCAGACCTTGACGTCGACCAGGCCGGACGCGAGCCCCGCCTCGCGCACGGCCACGTCGTTGAGATCGGTCACAACACCCGACGTCTTCTTCGGCCACGACACCCAGACCATGCCATCGGGCGCGATGGCCTCGCGATAACGCCTGAGCCTCGACGCGAGCCCACGCGCCTCAGTGGCGAAGACATGCACGGCATCGAGCGGCGCCCGCACCGTCTTGGTCAGCCGCACGCCGGCCGGCAACTCGCCGACGATGTCGCCGTAGGGAACGGACAACCCGTCGACAAAAACACAAAAGCCCGGCTTGAGGCCGAGCTTTTGGATAACTGATCTGCCGGAGGTGCCGGCCATGGCAGGCGCGTCTTACGCCTGCGGCTGCGGCTCCATGCCGGTGTCCGGATCGGGACGCGGACGAGACTTGCCGGCCGGCGGCACCGCCGAGGCGCGCGGCGTCGACGGCTCCAGCACCGACTCCCGGTTGGGCTTCTTGCCCTTCAGCAGGTCGATGATCTCGTCGCCGGTCAGCGTCTCGAACTCGAGCAGGCCCTTGGCCAGGGCTTCGAGGTCGCCGTGCTTCTCGGTCAGGATACGGGTCGCTTCCTTGTAGCCTTCCTCGACCAGACGCTTGATCTCGGAATCGATCTTCTGCACGGTCGCCTCGGACGCGTTCTGGGTGCGCGAGACCGACATGCCGAGGAACACCTCGTCCTGGTTCTCGCCGTAGGAGACCGTGCCGAGTTCTTCCGAGAGGCCCCAGCGGGTCACCATCATGCGGGCCAGGCGCGTCGCCTGCTCGATGTCCGAGGCGGCGCCCGAGGTCACCTTCTCGCGACCGAAGATCAACTCTTCCGCGACCCGGCCACCCATCATGATGGCGAGGCGCGAAGTCATCTGCTCCAGCGACATCGACAGCTTGTCGCGTTCCGGCAGCTGCATCACCATGCCCAGCGCACGGCCGCGCGGAATGATGGTCGCCTTGTGGATCGGGTCGGTGGCGACGACGTTGAGGCCGACGATGGCATGGCCGCCCTCGTGATAGGCCGTCAGCAGCTTCTCTTCCTCGGTCATGACGAGCGACTTGCGCTCGGCGCCCATCATCACCTTGTCCTTGGCCTCTTCGAACTCGGCCTGCGTCACCATCCGCTTGTTGCGGCGGGCGGCGGTCAGCGCGGCCTCGTTGACGAGGTTCATCAGGTCGGCACCCGAGAAGCCCGGCGTGCCGCGCGCGATGGTCTTGAGGTTGATATCCGGCGCCAGCGGCACCTTGCGGACGTGGACCTTGAGGATCTGCTCGCGACCGACGACGTCCGGATTCGGCACCACGACCTGGCGGTCGAAGCGGCCGGGACGCAGCAGCGCGGGATCGAGCACGTCAGGACGGTTGGTCGCCGCGATCAGGATCACGCCTTCATTGGCCTCGAAGCCGTCCATCTCGACCAGCAACTGGTTCAGCGTCTGCTCGCGCTCGTCATTGCCGCCGCCGAGGCCGGCGCCGCGATGACGGCCGACCGCGTCGATTTCGTCGATGAAGATGATGCAGGGCGCGTTCTTCTTGGCCTGCTCGAACATATCGCGGACACGGCTCGCGCCGACGCCGACGAACATCTCGACGAAGTCCGAACCGGAGATGGTGAAGAACGGCACATTGGCTTCGCCGGCCACCGCGCGCGCGATCAGCGTCTTACCGGTGCCGGGAGGGCCGACCAGCAGCACGCCGCGCGGAATCCGTCCGCCGAGCCGCTGGAACTTGCCGGGGTCACGGAGGAACTCGACGATCTCCTGAAGGTCCTGCTTGGCCTCGTCGACGCCAGCGACGTCCTCAAAGGTGACGCGGCCGTGCGCCTCGGTCAGCATCTTGGCGCGCGACTTGCCGAAGCCCATCGCCTTGCCGGCGCCGCCCTGCATCTGCCGCGACAGGAAGATCCAGACGCCGATCAGTGCGATGAACGGCAACCAGGAGACGAGCAGCGAAACGAACCACGGCACGTTGTCGCCGGGCGCCTTCGCGGTGATTTGTACCTTGGCATCATACAGACGCTTCACGAGCGTCGGATCGCTCGGCGCATAGGTCTGGAAGCTGGTGCCGTTGTTGAAGGTGCCGTGGATCTCTGGCCCCTGGATCACGACGTCGCGGACATTGCCCTTGTCGACCTCGGTGAGGAGCTGCGAGAACGAAACATCCGAGGACGACGAGCGCTGGCCAGGATTCTGGAAAAGCGTGAACAACGCCAGCAACAGCAGGACAATGATGACCCAGAGGGCGAAATTCCGCAGATTGGCGTTCATGGTCTTCCTTCGGTGGTCGCGCGGATCGCGGCCTCTCTCTATCCTTGGGCAGGCTCTGTGGGAATCCCCAGGGAATCCATCCCGTCGATGGCATACAATCTAGGTGCCGCTGGGGTCGATGCCAAGGGAACCACGCACGACTATTTACCGCATCCTAGCGCGATTCCCGGTCAAAAAATGGCGCTAAATCCGGTGTTTTTTCGGGGTGGTTAAGCCACCTTGCCGGATTATGACAGCGATTGAAACAATCGAACCCGGCTCAGCGTGAACGCACCCGGCGCGGGGGCGCCGGGGCGATCGTGATACGGCCGCCGGCAAGGCTGACGACGGCTCCGGCAAGCGTCTGTTTCAGCTTGGGTTCGCGTTTCGCCAGGGCCCCATCGAGGGCTGCGAGCAGGGTTTCCACCTTGCCGAGTTCGGCCGGCCCCTCATGCCCGATCCGGTCGATCGCTCGCTTGAGCAGACGAAGCCGGATTTCCTCGGGCATCACGGCGAATGATCCGGCATCGAAACCGGCGTGCGGTCCATCCTCATCTTTCAACGCAAGATAGCGCTCGGCGTCATCGACCTGTACTTCCAGGGCCGCGTTGGCGCGCGCGATCCGCGCTGCCAGCCGTGCCAGGTTCCGCGCGTCGCCGCCCTCCTCAGCCAGGACCGGCATCAGCGCGCGCAGCCGCGGACGCGTGAAAGCCGGATCGCGGTTGGTCGGATCGTCGGCAAAGCCGACGCCCGCCCGCTTCAGCGTTGCGATCAATTGCGCCTTCGCGACATCGAGCAGAGGCCGCGTCAGCAAAATCCCGTCACGCTCGGTCTCGCGCGCCATCGCTGACAGTCCCGCAACGCCGCTGCCGCGCAGCAGCCGCATCAACAACGTCTCGGCCTGGTCGTCGCGGGTGTGGGCGGTCAGGATATGCGTGGCGCCGTGCTTGCGCGCGGCTTGCGCGAGCAGGCGATAGCGCGCCTCGCGTGCCGCCGCCGGCACGCCGGTCCCGGGCTTCGGCCCGCTCCAGCGCAACGTGTGATGGGGCAAATCGAGGCTGCGCGCCAGCCGCTTGACGTCGCGCGCCTCGCGCGCCGCCTCCCGGCGCAGGCCGTGATCCACGGTCACCGCCACCAGCCGGGGGCCTTTCGCGAGCGCACGGCGCCAGCGCGCGGCCAGCCACATCAGCGCGACTGAATCAGGACCGCCGGACACCGCCAGCACGAGCGTGGGCGCAGCTGCAAGCCCTGCGAACAGGCGCTTGGCGTCCCTTGCCGTGATGACCGTTTGATCCTCTAGCATCGCAAAACCAGCATATCGCGGAGAGGCCGGAGGCGGCCTCTCCTTGCCGGTTTAGCACTTCACGCGCTTCTGCTCGCGGTCAACCGCGGCTTTGACCCCGCCGGAGGCACGCGGATATTTCCGCGTGATCTCGCCGAATGCGGCGCAGGCGGCTTCCTTCTCCTTGAGCGCCGCCAGCGACTGGCCGAGCCGCAGCAGGGCGTCGGGCGCCTTGGCCGACTTGTCGAACTTGGTGGTCACCCCAAGGAAGGTCTCCGCGGCGTCGCGATATTGCTGGCGCTGGAAATAGCTTTCGCCAAGCCAGTATTGCGAGTCCGCCACCAGCGGGTCGCTCGGATATTTCTGGGCGAAGTTCTTCATCGTCTCTTCGGCGAGCGCATAGTCCTTGCGCTGGATGTAGCCGATGCCGAGGTCGAACTCGTCCTTCGGCGTCGCCGACGGCGGCAGCGTGGTCAGGGCCGCGCGCGCCCCTGGGGCCGGCTGCGGGCTGGTGTTGCCGAGATTGAGCGGCTCCCCCGCGCCGCGACCGCCGGGCGCACCGACCTGAGCGTCGCTCGGCATCGGCATCTGGCCGCCACCGAGTGCGCGCGGCACCCCTGGAGCATTCGGGTTCTGGTTCGGGTCGAAGGCGTCGCCACGTCCGCGGCGGCCGCTGCCTGGCGGCGCGGCAACCATCGGCTCCTGCACGATCGGCGCCGGCGCTGCGATCTGCTGCTGGTCATAGCCGCCCTGTGGCTGGCGGCCATATCCCTGCTGCGGCGCCCCGTACCCAGGCTGCGCTGGCGGGTAAGCCTGCGGCTGCTGCGCCGGCGGCACCGCCGCGACACTGGGCTGGCCCGCCGGAGGCTGTCCGCCCTGTCCGGGTGGCTGGCCGCCAAGCTGACGCAGCCGCTCCTCGAGCTGGCGGTTGCGATATTGCAGCTCCTCGTTCTGGCCGGTCAGCTGCCGCAGCTGGTTTTCGAGCCGCTCGATCCGCATCTCGGCATCGGAATCGTCGGATTGGGCAAACACTGGAGCGGAAACGGCGAGCAGCGCCGCGATCGCCGCGGCGGAGGAAAGTAAATGAAGCCTGGATGACATTTTGCCCTGACGACGAGATCGACGTGAAAAGCGAGCGACATTGAGGGACGGAGTACGCCGGAATTGTGACTGGCAGTTCAAATCCAGGACAGCGTCTCAAGACAGCGTCGCTGACACCGGTTTAGTACGGACGCCGGAACAAGCAAGCGGCCAATTGCGCGCAGCTTCGTTCATCAAGCTGAAGGCACGTATCGGCCAAAACAAAACCGGCGCCCGAGGGCGCCGGTTTGCAAAGAAATGCACGCAGGGTCGCGTCAGGAGCTGGCGTTCAGCACGGTGACGGCGCGGCGGTTCTGCGACCAGCAGGAGATGTCGTTGCAGACCGCGACCGGGCGCTCCTTGCCGTAGGAAATGGTGCGCATGCGGCTCGGATCGATGCCGCGCGAGGCGAGATAGGCGCGGACCGACTGAGCACGGCGGGCACCGAGCGCGATGTTGTATTCGCGCGTGCCGCGCTCGTCGGCGTGTCCTTCGATGGTGAAGGAATAGCGGTTATAGGTCTGCAGCCACTGCGCCTGCTTGTCGAGGGTCGCGGTCGCCTGCGGGCTCAGATCGGTCTGATCGCTCTCAAAGAACACGCGATCGCCGACATTGACCACGAAATCCTGCTGGCTACCCGGGGTCGCGGCGCCCCCAATCGCGCCATTGGCGTCCAACGGGTTCTTGTTGGCGCAGGCGCCCATCGACAGCGCCACCGCCAGAACCGCAACCAGCTTCATACCCTGGAGATAATTCATTCCCGGAGCCTCCACGCTCACGCTCTTCGTACTACCCAATCGATCTACAGGGCGATGGTTAAGCGAACGTTCCGTCAACCTTGACGAGACCTTGCTGGACCCCATCAAATGCCAGGCAATGCCGGAAAGCGCCCCCGATGGTTAATGGGTGGCAAATGTGGCGCGACGGTGAAGGGAAGGCAAGCTTCGCGGGAACCGGCCGCTTTTGCAGGACAATCTGGCCCGCGCGCAACAGCCGGTCGATATCCCAGGTGCGAGATCGGCGGGTGTCCGCCGCTTCCCTCAGGAATTTGGTACGATCGACGCGCGCTCGAACGGCCGGACGATGCCGTCGGGCTGTAACTGGCCCTCCCGATCGAACAGCATGCGCCGCTCGAAGGCGCTGGAGCGCAGGAACGGATACCGGGCGAGCACGCGTTCGCGCACTGACGGCAGATGCGACGCCATCAAGCCGACCGGCTTGACCAGCCCGGGATAGAGCCGCGCCTCCGACCAGGTCTCATGCAGGAACACGCGCCGGTAGAACGCCATGTGCTCGGGCCGCACCGGCGCCAGGCCGTAATCGGCATTGAAATGCACGCCCGCGGTCGAGCCGAGGCGCACCGTGACATACGGCAGTTCCGGAATATTCCGTGCCTTGTCGGGGTCCGCGACGAAGCGCGTGGAGTCGATGAAGACCATGCCCTGATCGAGTTTCGGCAGCAGTATGTCGCCGAACACGTCGAGCGTCGGCGAGGAGCGCCATTCCGGAGTCACGACCGTGATGCGGATCGAGCTGCAGAGCTCGCCTTGCAGATAGACCCCGAACACCCAGGCATTCGGCGCATCATCGAACTGGTCGACCACGCGCTCATCCGCCGAGGCCCGGATCGCGCCCTCGCGCAGATAGGCGCGATAGCGGAGCCGGTAGATCTCGTCTTTCTGTTCCGGTGTCTGAGCGAGGCGGTAGTCGACTTGATCGAGGGGGTCCGCAAGCCTTCCTGTCGCGGGCTTGATGGCTTCGGCCGCGGACCTCATGTGGTACTCCCCTGAACAACCCAACAACTTCAACGCGCAGCCAAAAGATTAACAGCTTCTTAATTTCCGTCAAAGCAATCGAGCCAGTACGGTTAACTTGTGACCGCAAGAGTGCATTTCGAGAAGTGCACCCGGACGCATGCACAACTGCCAATTGAAGGTGTTCGACTAAGTCAGGCGATCGAGCGCGACGGAACCACGTGCAATTGCTCGTCGGGCCGCCGGCCATGCGAGGCATTGAGCAGTTGGCGGATGCGGACCGCGGGAACCGGCCGGCTGAACAGGTATCCTTGCGCTTCGGTCACCGCGCCGTCGGCACTGATCAGTTCCAACTGCTCATTGGTCTCGATGCCCTCGACCACCACCGACATGCCGAGGTCCGCCGACAGCCGCGCCACCCCGCGGAGCAGCGTCAGCGGACGGTCGCTGTCGATGCCTTCGAGGAAGGAGCGATCGATCTTGACCTTCTGCAACGGGAAATTGTGCAAATAGCTGAGCGACGAGTAGCCGGTGCCGAAATCGTCCAGCGAGATCCGCACGCCGAGCGAACGCAGCTGCGACAGCACGTCGTGGGTCAGTTCGGTGTTGTGCAGCAGTGAGGATTCGGTGATCTCGATCTCGAGCCGGTGCGCCGGCAGCCCGGAAACCTCGAGTGCGTAGCGTACCTCGCTCAGCACGTCGCGCTGATGGAACTGCTGCGGCGAGAAGTTGACCGCGACGCTGACCGCTTCGGGCCACTTCATGCATTCCATGCAGGCCTTGCGCAGGATCCAGCGGCCGAGATCGACGATCAGGCCCATATCCTCGGCGACCGGAATGATGTCGACCGGAGAGACGGTGCCGCGCGCCGGATGGTTCCAGCGCAACAGCGCCTCGCAGGTCGAGACCTTGCCGGACTTCAGGTTGATCAGCGGCTGGTAGAACAGCTCGAACTCTTCGTTGGCGAGCGCCTTGCGCAGATCGAGCTCGAGGATGCGGCGGGCTTCGACGGTTTGCGCCATCTCGTCGCGGAAGAAGCAGAAGGTGCCGCGGCCGTCGGCCTTGGCGCGGTAGAGCGCCATGTCGGCGTTCTTCAACAGCGTGTCGGCGCTGACCCCGGGCGCGGTCATCGCGATGCCGACGCTGGCGCCGATCTCGACCAGGTGGTTGTCGATCTTGTAGCGCTCGCTGAGGCGGTCGACGATGCGCCGCGCCAGCGCGGCGGCGTCCTCATGCGAATGGATGTTCTGCTGGAACACCACGAACTCGTCGCCGCCGAACCGCGCCACGAAATCCTCCGGACGCAGCATCTCGCGCAGCCGCTCCGCGACCGCGCAAAGCAGCTGGTCGCCGCAGGGATGGCCGAGCGTGTCGTTGACCTGCTTGAACTGGTCGAGGTCGACGAACAGCAATGCGGAACGATGGTCGCAGTGCTGCATGGCGAGCAGCCGGACGATCTCGTCGCGGAAATTGACGCGGTTGGGCAGCGCGGTCAGTTCGTCGTAGCGCGCCAGATGGCTGATCCTGGCCTCGGCATCCTTGCGCTCGGTGATGTCCTCGACCAGCACGACCGTGCCGCCACCGGCCATCGGCTGGAACGTCCAGTCGAGCGAGCGGTTCTTGCCCGGATCCGGATCGCTGGTGATGATATCGCCGCGCTGCGAGCTCTCGATCTCGTAGAGGATCTGTTGCGCCGCCGCCGCCGAGATCGCGCCGGACAGCACGCACGCATCGCAAATGTCGGCGGCACTGGCACCGCGCTGCACGAAGTCGTCGGACAGCTGCATCATCTCGATGAAGCGGTGGTTCATCACCGCGAGCCGGCCGTCGGCGCTGAACATGCACAGGCCGTGGGGCATGTTGTTCAGTGCGGTGTCGAACTGGCCGGCCAGCGCGGCCTCGCGCTCCTTGGCGATCCAGGCATTGACGTAGATGCGCTGCAAGCTCGAAGTGAGGTGACGGATCGCGCTGAAGAACACCAGGCTGAGCAGCGCGAGCGCGATGTGATAGGGACCGCCGACATACATCAGTGCCGCGATCAGGGGACCGATCGACATCAACAGATGCATGTGGAAGATCTGCGGCCGGCCGAAGGTCCGCCCGACCCCCGCCGACGTGTAGGCGACAACCGTGGTCACGCACAACATATGCGCCGCAGCGTCCTTGGTCGTGAGCAGGACGGTGACGCCCCAGACGCCGAGCGAAATGCCGTAGGCGATGGTGCCGAGCCGGTAGCGCTTCTCCCAGGTCACGGACTCTTCGATGGTGAGCCGCGAATTGCGCTGCTGATAGCGATACATCTGGAGCGCGCGCGCCAGTCCGACCACGATGAACAGCGGTACGCACAGCCAGGACAGCAGATTGCCGGTGACAGCCGCAATCACGGCGCCCGCAATCGCGGGGCCGAAGGCGCCGAAGATCATGGGCGCGGGGTTCATGAACAGCGAATCGACGAGCGCCGCGGAAATCGTCGGCGACATCGACCGGTCCGGTTCTCCCGTCTGACTTGCAAACTGCATTGTGAGAGCGCGCGTCCTTTTCAGCTCGCACTCTTACTGACCGCAGGTGAAGTCTTTCTGAGGGAACATCGTTAGCGAGTCGTTTCCGCGACCCCTCGACTTACCGAATTCACTATCAAAATCAGTGCGCTAGGTAAGAAGTGCCGACCAGCCCCGTGGTTCCCCCGTACCGATCGGCGAAAGCTCATGACAACAGCGGCGACCAGGCGGGATCGGAGGCAAAGCCCGGGGTCGGCACCCGCAGTTCGTTGCGCCCGGAGACGTCGATGGTGAACAGCGACGGTCCGCTGTTACCACCGGGATCGCGGAAGAACATCACGACACGGCCGTTCGGCGCAAAGGTCGGGCCCTCATTGTGGAAGCCTGAGGTCAGGATGCGCTCACCCGAGCCGTCCGGCTTCATGATCCCGATCGCGAACTGCCCGCCGCCCTGCTTGGTGAAGGCGATGTAGTCGCCGCGCGGCGACCACACCGGCGTCGAGTAGGTGCCGTCGCCGAACGAGATGCGCTGCGCCTGCCCGCCGGTTGCCGGCATCACATAGATCTGCGGCTTGCCGCCGCGATCGGATTCGAAGCAGAGCCGCGTGCCATCCGGCGCGTAGGACGGCGAGGTGTCGATCGCCGGCGTATCGGTCAGCCGCGTCATCGACTTCGAGCGCAGATCCATCACGAACAGATTGGAGTTGCCGCCCTGCTGCAGGCTCATGATGACGCGCTGGCCGTCGGGCGAGAAGCGCGGCGAGAACGACATGCCCGGGAAGTTGCCGACGATCTCGCGCTGGCCGGTCTCGATGTTGAGCAGATAGACCCGCGGGTCGCCCTGCCCGAACTCCATATAGGTGATCTCCTGGGTCGACGGCGAGAAGCGCGGCGTCAGCACGAGATCCGCGCCGCGGGTCAGGTAGCGCACATTGGCGCCGTCCTGGTCCATCAGCGCGAGGCGCTTGACGCGGCGATCCGCGGCGCCGCTCTCGTCGACGAACACGACACGGGTATCGAAATAGCCCTTCTCACCGGTCATCCGTTCGTAGATCTGGTCGGAGATGATATGCGCGATACGGCGCCAGTAGTCCGCCGACGTGTCGTATGACTGGCCGGCGAGCTGCTGGCCGGTGCTGACGTCCCAGAGCCGGAATTCCGCCTTCACACGGCCGTTGCCCTGGCGCGTCATGCGCCCGACGACCAGCGCCTGCGCATTGACGCTCTTCCAGTTGTTCAGGTTCGGCGGCGCGTCGATATTGACCTGCTTCTCGAGAAACGCCGCCTGATCGATCGGCGCGAACAAGCCGCTGCGCTTCAGGTTGTTGGTGATGACCTGCGCGACACCGACGCCGACCTCGGTGTCACCGGGCGTACCAGCCGAAAAATTCGGGATCGCAATCGGCACCGGCGCGAACTCGCCGCCGGGGACCGGAATCTGCTTGCGCCCGCCTTCCTGTCCGATGGCTGGACGGAACGGCGCGCCGGCGAACGCGGAAATCGCGGCCATGCCGGAAATCATCTGGCGGCGGTTGAGGCGAAACGTCATTGCACGCAAATCATTGTTGTCGGTCATTGTCGGTAGACTTTGTCTGCTATTGGCCAAACGTCACGGCTGATCTCAGGTATTATTCTCTTTGAACACGGGCGCGAATGCTTTCCATTCTTCGAACCAACCCGCGGGCAGATTGTAGGGCTGACAGTCGATGATCGCGCGCAGGGCGCTCTCCTGATAGACACGCATGTACGGCGTTGCCGGAGTGCCTTCGGCCACCGGCATGCGCGCGAGAGTGCCGTCGCGCTTCAGATCGACGTCGATCACCACCTGGGTCCGCTGCTCTTCAAGGCTGCCATAAGGCTTGTTTTTCCAGCAGCGCTCGACCTGCTGCCTGAACATCGCGCCCCAGGTCGCGGAGTTGTCGGCGGCCTTGCCCCTCGCGGTGCCGAGCGCAGCGTTGGCATTGAGCGCATCGCCGGTCGCCGCGGCCCGCGTCGGGTCGCGCTTGTCGAGCAGTGCTGCGATCTTGCTCTGGTCGAACACGCGATCCTTCGGCTTCTGCTCCGGCGGCGGCTTGGCGGCCTGCTGCACCGGTTTAGGCGGCGGCTTCTTCTCTTCCTTCTTGATCGCTTCCGCGATCGGATCGGGCTTCACCGGATCGGGCTTCTTCTCGACCGGCTTTGGCTCTTCCTTCGGCTTGTTCTCGACCTTCTTCGGCGGATCCGGCTTCTTGTCTTCCGGCTTCTCCACCTTCGGCGTCGGCTGCGGCGCGGTTTCGGTCACCACCGGCGGCTTCTTCTCCTCGACCTTGCCGACCATGTCGTCGACCGGCTTGGCCTCGGCGACCTTGTCGACCAGCGGCTTGGGATTTTCCTTCTTGCCGTCCTTCTGGCCGGCCATGACGTGGGACAGCTGGTCGGACGAGATCACGTCGACGGCAACAGATTCCTCTTCGGGCATCACATACGCCCTGGTCGAAAACGACACGAGGCCCCACCCGATCACGAGGACGTGCAGGACAATCGATGCCGCCAGAGTCTTGTCGACCTTGACCTTCAATTCAGGCTTCCCTGTCCTATCCGCCTTCCGGGATGATGACGATGTTCGCCTTGAATCCCGCGGCCCGGACCTCGCCGAGCAATTTCATCATATCCGTGTAACAGACGTCCTTGTCGCCTCGCAGATAGACGACTTTCTCAGCGTCCGACCGCGCATCGCCGATCGCCTTGATCTTGGCCGGGAAATCGGCGGCCGTGACCGGCGCGTCGCCGAGATAGAGCTCGACATTCGAGTTGCAGCCACCGCCGGTGCGCTTGACCGACAGCGTCAAGGGCGGCTGGTTCGACGAGATCGACTTGCCGCCGCTTGCGACCGGCAGGTCGATGTCGATGTTCGAGGTCATCAGCGGCGCCGCCACCATGAAGATGATCAGGAGCACCAGCATCACGTCGACCATCGGCGTGACGTTGATCTCGGCCATCACCGGCTTGCGTCCGCCGCGGCCGCGCCTGCCGCCGCCACCGGACCCTGCCATGCTCATCGCCATGATCGTGCGCTCACAAGAGTGACCATCGTGATCATCATCGGTCTCAGCCCCGCTCGTCGATCTGACGCGACAGGATGGCCGAGAACTCGTCGGCGAACCCCTCCAGGCGCGCGGCCTGCCGGTTCACCTCCGAAGTGAACTTATTGTAGAAAATAGTCGCCGGAATTGCGGCAATCAGGCCGATCGCGGTGGCAAACAGCGCTTCCGCGATACCCGGCGCCACCACCGCCAGGGAGGTATTTTTCGAGGCGGCGATCGACTGGAAGCTCGACATGATGCCCCAGACGGTGCCGAACAGGCCGACGAAGGGGCCGGCCGAGCCGACGGTGGCCAGCACCAGCAACCGCCGTTCCAGCCGCTCCACCTCGCGGGCGATCGAGACGTTCATGACCTTGTCGATCCGGGCCTGCAGGCCGGCAAAGGACCGCGACTGGCTCTCGAAGGAGCGTTTCCACTCCCGCATCGCCGCCACGAAACAGGCGGCCATCGACTGGGTCGGCTTGGCCGAGAGGGCCCGGTAGAGCTCCTCGATCGACTGGCCGGACCAGAATGCCTGCTCGAACTTGTCCATCGCACGCTTGGTGCGGGCGTAGAGCAGGATCTTGTCGATCGCGATCGCCCAGACCCACACCGAGCAGGACAGAAGTCCCAACATCACGCATTTGACGACCCAATGGGCCTGCCAAAACAATGCGATCAGCGACACATCGCTCGATGCCAGTGGCAGAGTCGACTGGGCCACATCGGCGGGATTCATCGGCAATATCCTCTCAACGCAAGTGTCCCAATTCGGCGGGCCGTCACCGGCACCGGTCTCACGGCCGCGCCCGGCGCGGCAAGAACTGCGCGAGAGCCTCTTACATCTGTCGCATGGGGGGCCCGTCCAAAGCCGGGCCCTGCTTCCCCTGCCAACATGTCAAAACGAGGGCTTTTCGCGCGGCATTCCGGCCCTAACCAAACGCTAATCATGGTTAAGGCGAGGTTACCAAAGGGAAATCTGGAGGCGGGAAATGCCGGCGGACGAGCCCCTTGGCAGGTTCCGGGGATGAACGGATCTCTCGTCATTCCGGGGCAGCCCGAAGGGCTGAGCCCGGAATCCATTCATCACCCCGATGCGCGGCCCGATGGATTTCGGGCTCTCGCTTCGCGAGCGCCGGAATGACGGCCGCGGGTGATTCAGGTCAAATGCCTGATGATCGCAAGTCCTGCGAACAGGCCCGCGATCGAGAGCAGCACCGAGCCCAGCACATACAGCACCGCCAGCCCAACCTCGCCACGCTCATAAAGCAATGCGGTGTCGAGCGAGAACGCCGAGAAGGTGGTGTAGCCGCCGAGAATGCCGGTCATCAGGAACAGCCGCCAGGGCTGCGAGGCATCGCCCTTGAAGGCGAGATAGCCGGCGATCAGGCCCATCACGGTCGAACCCGTGATGTTGATGATGAAGGTGCCCCAGGGAAACGCGGTGCCGAGGCAGCGCGCGCAGGTGATGTTGATCAGATGCCGCAGCGTCGCGCCGAGGCCGCCGCCGAAGAACACCAGAAGATAGCTTGTCGCCTGCCCCATCCGTTCCTTGTGCCGCATGGCTGTGGCCGCTGCAAGAAAACAAAAAGGGCAGCAGTTGATCCTGCCGCCCTCTTCCAAAGTACCCTTGTCGTCATTCCGGGGCGGTCCGCAGGACCGAGCCCGGAATCCATTCATCAAGCGTGCGGCCCGATGGATTCCGGGTTCGATGCTTCGCATCGCCCCGGAATGACAAGATCAACCGGCCTTGCCGAACAGTTCGTCGACGTAGTCCCAGTTGACCAGGCTGTCGACGAACGCCTTCAGATAGTCCGGACGGCGGTTGCGGTAGTCGATGTAGTACGAGTGCTCCCAGACGTCGACGCCGAGGATCGGCACCGCGCCATGGACCAGCGGGTTCTCGCCGTTCGCCGTCTTGGCGATCTCGAGCTTGCCGCCCTTGACCTGGAGCCAGGCCCAGCCGGAGCCGAACTGGCCGACGCCGGCGGCGGCAAAGTCGGTCTTGAATTTCTCGAAGCCACCGAGGTCTTCGTTGATCTTCTTCTCCAGCCGGCCGGGCAGCTTGCTGCCGCCGCCATTCGGCTTCATCCACTTCCAGAAGTGAATGTGGTTGTAGTGCTGGCCGGCATTGTTGAAGACGGCAGCGTTCTTGCCGAACGAGGTCTTCACGATCTCCTCGAGGGACTTGCCTTCGTATTCGGTCCCCTTGATCGCGTTGTTGCCGTTGGTGACGTAGGCCTGGTGGTGCTTGTCGTGGTGAAACTCCAGCGTTTCCTTGGACATGTAAGGCGCAAGGGCGTCGTGGGCGTAGGGCAGATCGGGTAGCGTGAAGGTCATGGGGTAATGTCCAACAGAGGGTGGGAGACTACACTTAACGGGTCCCCCTTATAGAAGGTTCCACGGCTGAGAAACACCGCATTTTCAGATCGTGTATGACAGATCGACACAACCGAAAGCAGGCCCAGGACGGCGACGATGAGCATCGAAATCGACATTCTCAACGGAGATGCGTCATGGCAGCGCGCCGAGCCGCTGCTCCGGGCGGTCTGGAGCCCTGACGTCATGAAGGACAAATCCTGGGGCGATATCAAATGGGCTCACGCGGATTTGCGCGTGTTGCTCGACGCGCCTGACGATGGCGGCCTGGCTTGCCACGTCGGTATCTATTTCCGGACCATCACCTGGAACGGCCACAAGGTACATGTCGGCGGCATCGGCGGGGTCTCGACCCGCGAGGACTGCCGACGGCGTGGCTATGCGTCACTCGCGCTCGACGCCGCCGTGCACACGATTCGTGCCAATGACGCGGTGAAGTTTGCAATCTTATTCTGCGAGCCGCACAATTTCGCGTTCTACGAGGCCCGCGGCTGGCATCGCTTCACCGGCGAGGTCACTTGCGAACAGCCGTCTGGGACGATCCGGTTCGAGGCCATGGCGCCGTTCGTCAACGACATCGTTCGCGCCCCGCGTCAGGGCAAGATCGACCTATGCGGCTTGCCATGGTGACCCTTGCGCAGGCGCGGGTGGCTTGCGCGTGACGCACGCCGTAAAATGTTGATCATCATTTATTGATTGCGGGATGATCAGTTGACGTCGAACAGCGCCCAGACCGGCACCACGCCCCTCTCCTGCTTGCGGGCGAGGTGAAGGCAACAGCATGACCATTGACGCCTCGATCGACGACGCGCGTTCCGCCGCGGCGACGCCGGCCAGTCCGGTCAATCAGTTGCTCACCGCGCCGATCCTGCCGACGCTGCTGAAGCTCGCTGTCCCCAACACCATCGCGATGTTCGGCTCGACTTTGGTCGCGGTGGCCGAGACCTCCTATATCGGCCGGCTCGGCACCGAGCCGCTGGCGGGCATCGCGCTGGTGTTTCCGTTCGCGATGCTGAACCAGATGATGTCGGCGGGCGCGATGGGCGGCGGCGTCTCTTCGGCGATCAGCCGCGCGCTCGGCGCCGGCGACCGAGACCGCGCTGCCGACCTAGCATTGCATGCGGCGATCATCGGGGTCGGCCTCGGCCTGTTCTTCACCGTGATGATGCTGGGCTTCGGCCGCAGCTTCTATGCGCTGCTCGGCGGCCATGGCGGCGTGCTCGAGCAGTCCCTGCATTATTCGCAGGTGCTGTTCTCCGGCGCGATCTCGATCTGGCTGGTCAACACGCTGGCGTCGGTGGTGCGTGGCACCGGCGACATGCGGATTCCCTCGATGACGCTGATCACGGTGTCGATGGTCCAGATCGCGGTCGGCGGCGTGCTTGGTCTCGGCCTGTTCGGCGTGCCCGGCCTTGGCATGCGCGGCGTCGCCGCCGGCCAGCTCACGGCGTTCACGCTCGGCGCGATCTTCCTTGCCTGGTATCTCGCCAGCGGCCGCAGCCGCCTGAAGCTCGATCTTGCCGCATTCAGCTTCCAGCGCGCGATGTTCCTCGACATCCTCAAGGTCGGTGCGATCTCCTGCCTGTCGCCGCTGCAAAGCGTGCTGACCATCCTGATCTTCACCAAGATCCTCGCCGGCTTCGGCACCGAGACATTGGCCGGTTACGGTATGGGTTCGCGGCTCGAATTCCTGCTGATCCCGATCGCCTTCGCGGTCGGCGTCGCCTCGGTGCCGATGGTCGGCATGGCGATCGGCGCGGGGCTCGTTACACGGGCTCGCAAGGTGGCGTGGACCGCCGGTACGGTCGCGGGCCTCGTGGTCGGGCTGGTCGGACTTGTAGTTGCCCTCAAGCCGACGCTGTGGATCGCGCTGTTCACCAATGATCCCGGCGTCACCGCCGCCGCATCCTCCTATTTCGCTCTGGCTGGGCCGGGCTTTGGCTTCTTCGGCGTCGGCGTCTGCCTTTATTTCTCGTCACAAGGCGCGGCCAAGGTCGGCGGCCCGGTGCTGGCCGGGACCATTCGCCTGCTCATGGTCGGCATCGGCGGCTGGTGGCTCGCCGCCGCGAGCGCCCCGGCCTGGACATTGTTTGCGCTGGTGGGCGCCGCGATGGTGGCGTTCGGCCTCGCCACGATCGTCTCGATCCGGCTGACCCGCTGGGGATAGCGCCGCGCGGCAGCTAAGTCTTGCCTGAGAATTGCGGCAGCGGAAATAACCTAAAGAAATTTTCGGACCGCACTCGTCCGATCACGCGAATATGTCATTGCAGAAATCATTCGACTTGCTATGCAGGCCAGCCTCTTGGGGAACAAATCATGGCCTGCAAATTCGGACTGGTGATCGCCATCATCGCGACGGCGCTTGCCGTGCCCGCCGCGCATGCGCAGGGCGCGCCCGAGCCTGTCGGCGTCTGGCAGACCCAGGCCGGCGATGCTCGCGTCAAGGTCACGAAATGCGGCGGCGGGATCTGCGGCGTGGTGGTCAGCCTGCGTGATCCGATCGATCCCATGACCGGCAAGCCGCAGGTCGACAACAAGAATTCCAATCCGGCGCTGGCCAGCCGGCCGATCATCGGGCTGCCGCTGTTCTCCGGCATGCACCCGGTCGCGGCAGGCAAATGGTCGGGCCAGATCTACAATGCCGATGATGGCGGCACCTATGCCAGCAGCATCACGGTGACCGGCGAGAACACGCTGCGTGTCGAAGGCTGCGTCGGCGCACTGTGCGGCGGCGAGACCTGGACGCGGGTGGGACGATAGCGATTTGGCGGCGAGCCGCCGTTGCACGACGTCGACCATATCTATTCACGGCTGCGCCAGAGCGGTCATCCCGGATGGGGCGGTGAGCATCATTCACGACGCCTCGAAGGATGGGCCAGCATGGTTGCGCGGCTTGTCGCAGAGCCTATGTTTCCGTGCGCGCCGGCGCAGTTGCTCGAGCTCGGCACGGGCAACGGCATGGTCGCCTCGCTATTCGCGCAGCGCGGCTACGCGGTGGAGGGCATCGACATCTCGCGGGAAGCCATCGGCTGGGCGCGGGAGCTGTTCATCGCCGCTTCACTCGCGGGAGCATTTCACCACGGCGATATCTGCGCCATGCCGTTCGACGCTGGCAGATTCGACATTGCGATCGATGGCAATTGCCTACATTGCCTGATCGGTGCGGATCGCCGGCGCGGACTCGCCGAGGTCAAGCGGGTGCTGCGACCGCGCGGCATGCTTCTCGTCAGCACGATGTGCGGCCTGCCGAAATCAGACGATGCTCGCGCGCAATATGATGCCGCGACCCGCACCCTGCGCAGGGACGGCTTCACCTATCGAACGCTGCTGCCGGCTGAAGACATTGCGTGCGAGATCGCGGCCGCGGGATTTCAGATCATCTCGCAGGAGATCGCCGAGAATTCCTGGTGGGATCATCTGACGCTGCTGGCTATGCGGGAGTAACCGCGCGTGCCTTCAGCGCAGTGGCGGCGGAGGCGTAGCCGCCACGGGCGCCATCGATGAAATGGACGTGGTCGGCGCGCATCACCGACGGCGTGAAGCAGGTCATCATCGCGGCATCCTGCTCGTGCAGGCCGTAGCGCACGATGCCCTGCGCCGCGGCGGCGGCGAGGCGCTGCGCGAGCTCGGCGGCGAGCTCCGGCGTACAGTCCAGGATCATGCGCAGGCCGTCGTCGAATTTGCGGAAGTCGGAGTTCTCGACCAGCTGCCGCACATAGGTCTTCGGCACGAACTTGCCGACCGGAATGTTGAAGCGCATCAGCGCGTAGGCCCACAGCGTGAATGCGAGCACGGCGGCGCGCCGCAGCAGCAGCGGGCCGCCGCGCCGGGCGCGCGCTTCATACTCCATGCCCTGCGGCGGCCAGCGCAGCGGCGGGCCACTTGCGGGCACCGGCCGTCCGGCATCGGGGCTCTTCTCGACGCGGGCGACGATGTCCTCGATCGCCTTGCGGAAGGCGGCGGGATCGGCTGCTTGCGCCGGCAGCACCAGCACCGAGAGGATGACACCGCGCGCTGACGGCATCACCTCGAAGCGGCAGGACAGGCCCGACAGATCGGGCTGCGTACCCTCGGGCGCCGGATCGATCGCGAACTCGCCGCGCTTCATCGCGGCGTCGGCGTAGGCAAGCCCGCCCCCGGAGAACATCGCATAGGACAGATTGGCCGACGGTCCGAACCGCGCGACGCGGACGTCGGCGCCCACGGAGCGGATTGCGGACATCGGCACCAGCGCCACGCGCAGCACGAGATCGAGGTCGTCGCGCACCCAGCGCGCGGTGGCGGCCAGCGCCGTGCGCGCGCTGGCGAGATCGGCCGGCGCGACCGCGAAGCTGGCGCCGTCGCCTCCGAACACGAAGGGGAATTCGCGGCCCTCCAGCGCATTGGTGACCGAGGCAACCACCGCGGCGCCGGCCATGTTGACCGCCTTGTAGCGCTGCGCCGCGATCGCCTTGGTGGACTCGACGATGTCGGCGACGCCGACCGACCAGTCACCCGGCAGCGACGCATACAGCGCGGGATCCATCAGCTTCGCGAAGCTGCGAAACACCGGAATGCCGCCGTAGAAGACCTCGCTGCCAACAGCCATCGCAACGCCGCACCGTTTCCACCTCTAGAATCTCTAGCAGATACGGCGCGGGTCGGGGGCAGGTTTTGAACCGCAGCCCGGAGTGGAATCCCGTCATCCTGAGGAGCCGCGAAGCGGCGTCTCGAAGGATCGACGGCCACCAGCCGGGCCGATTCATCCTTCGAGACGCGCGTTCCGCGCTCCTCAGGATGACGGAGATGGAGCGCTACGGCTGCTGCTTCACGCTGCCTCGCCCGCCCTGCGCCACGGTGGAAACGGATCGCGAAGCTGTTGCCACGCCTGCGGGTCCATGCCGGGCTTGCCGGTGACGAGGCAGGCATCGAGGCGGCGGCGAATATCGTCCTCGTTCATCCCGGAGCCGATGAAGACGAGCTCCTGGCGGCGATCGCCATAGTGGTCGTTCCAGCTCCGCTGCATCATCAGGTGCCAATCGGGATGATCCGGCCAGCGCTCGCGCGGGATCGCGGCCCACCAGGAGCCGAGCCCTTCGGTGCGCACGATCGCGCCGGCCTGGCTCATCTCGCCGCACCAATCCGGTCGGGTTGCGATCCAGAAATGGCCCTTGGCGCGGATCACGCCCTGCCAGCTCTCGCGCAGGAAAGCGTGGAAGCGCACCGGATCGAACGGACGCCGCGCGCGATAGACGAAGCTCGTGATGCCGTATTCCTCGGTCTCCGGCACATGCTCGGCGAAGCCATAGAGCTCCTTGTGCCAGAGCGGATGCTGCTGCGCGCGCTCATGGTCGAAGCGGCCGGTGTCGAGCACGCGGTCGAACGGGATGTTCGCGAAGCTCGCCTCGACGATGTCGGCATCCGGGTTGAGCGCGCGCACGATGGTGCGGGCGGCCTCGCGCTGCGCCGGCGTCGCCGCGTCGATCTTGTTCAACACGATGACGTCGGCGAACTCGATCTGCTCGACCAGGAGATCGACCAGTGTGCGCTTGTCGCCGTCGAGCGCCTCGCCGCGCTGGGCGAGGAAGTCGGTCGAGGCATAGTCCTTCAGCAGATTGGCGGCATCGACCACCGTGACCATGGTGTCGAGCCGCGCGACGTCGGACAGGCTCTCGCCATGCTCGTCGCGAAACTCGAAGGTCGCGGCGACCGGCAGCGGCTCGGAGATGCCGGTCGATTCGATCAGCAGATAGTCGAAGCGGCGGCTCTCGGCCAGCGCGCGCACCTCCTTCAGGAGATCGTCGCGCAGCGTGCAGCAGATGCAGCCGTTGCTCATCTCGACCAGCTTTTCGTCAGTCCGGGACAGGTTCGCACCGCCATCGCGAACGAGGTCGGCGTCGATGTTCACCTCGCTCATGTCGTTCACAATCACCGCAACCTTCAGGCCGTGGCGGTTGTTCAGGACGTGGTTCAGCAAAGTGGTCTTTCCAGCCCCGAGGAAGCCGGACAAGATGGTGACGGGGAGTTTCTGCATCGAGATCAAACAGTTGCTGGAGGGAGGGACGGCGGCGGGACATTGGCATACGCTTCTATGTAATGTTATAACATAACATCAATAGTCGAAGGCGTTGTCAAGATGGAAGCTGCCTTCTGACGTTGCGGGTCCCCGCATGTGCACTGTCGCGAAAGGGAGCGACCCAAATGTGGGCCGCTTCACGCGCGCGTCTCATCTCAGGTTGTAGGTTGGAAAAAATGCCCGCCTGAACCGGAAAGGATCGCGCCGTGACCCTCGCCTACGGATTCGTCAAGACCAAGGTGACCTCCGAGCCCTCATTGAAGCCGTCGCGCCACGGGCACGAGACGCAATATCACCTGCATTGCAATCTCGATGTCGACGGCGAGCAATGGGACGTTGCGATCAATGTCGGCACCAATGACGCGGACGATCTATTGAAATACAAGCTGGTGTTCGACTTCCGCCATCCGATCATCCAGACGCTTGCGGCCGCGGGCGGCGGTTCGCAGGACCTGACCGGGCAGAAGAAATTGCCGGCGCTGGATTTCCTGCGCAGCAATCTGCTCGACAACACCGGCAAATGGCGCGACAGCGACGTGATGGACGGTTCCGACGACACCGAGCCGGCGGCGACGCTGAGGCGGCTGTTGTCGCGCGCGCATCAGGAAAGCCGCGACGTCTACATCTTCGGCCGCTTCTACGCACAGGGCAACGGCCTGCACGACGTCCATCTCAACCAGGGCTCGACCAAGGGCTTCATCCATCGCCCGGGCGATGATTCCAACGACCACAACGACATCTGGCAGGACGGCGCCGTCATGGTCGATCTCGGCGAGCCGGAATGGGCGGCCTATGTCTCGGCCTTCACCCAGCAGCTGGTGCCGACCGACGATCTCGGCAATCCGCAGCCGGACGCCGCCACGATCGGCTGAGCGCGCCGGGCGCGCGTTCGCGCCTGCTGCGAGCTCCTTTGTCCCGTCATGCTGAGGAGCCGCGAAGCGGCGTCTCGAAGCATGCACGGCCCCGCTCTGACAGCTCAGCCGTTCATCCTTCGAGGCTCGCTCCGCTCGCACCTCCAGCGACAATGGCTACGCCATTGCGCGGGGATGACGGAAAGAAAACGCGCAGCCCGGATGGAGTGCAGCGAAATCTGAGCTACGGGTGAGCCTACTTCCCCAGCCCGCGCAGCACGAGCTGGTTCAGGCGGCTCGCGAAGGCGGCGGGATCGTCGGGCATCTCGCCGTCGAGGATCTGCGCCTGCTCGAACAGAAGAAGCGAGAGATCCTTGGCCTGCGCCGTGTCGGTCGCGAGCGCTGCGACCAGCGGATGGTGCAGGTTGACCTCGAGCACCGGCTTGGTGAGCTCGCCCCGGTTCTGCTGGGCGAGCAGCCGCTCCAGCGCGCGGTCACGCGCATCGCCGCCGGCGACCAAGCACGACGCGCTCGAGGTCAGCCGCTGCGAGGCGCGGACGTCGGAGACGCGCTCACCGAGCGCATCCTTGATCACCGCGATCGTGGTCGCGGCATCGGCCGCGGGCTCGTCCTTCTTGTCGTCCTTGTCGTCGACGAGCGGGATCAGGCCGAAATCGACATCGCCCTGGCTCAGCGACTTCAACGGCTTGCCGCCGAACTCGAGCGGCGCCGAGGTCCAGAACGCATCGACCGGATCGGTCAAGAGCAGCACCTCGATGCCGCGGGCACGCGCCGATTCCAGCTTCGGGTTCGACTTCAGCCGCTCGACGCTGTCGCCGACCAGGTAATAGATCTCGGTCTGGTTCGGCTTGAAATCGTCGACATACTGCTTCAGCGAGCGCTTCTCGCCCACCGTCGTGGTGAAGCGTGCCAGCGCCAGCAATTTCTCGCGGCGCTCGAAATCCTCGTAGATGCCTTCCTTGATCACAGAGCCGAACGCGTCCCAGATCTTGGCGAAGGTCTCCGGCTCCTTCTCGCTCAGCGTCTCGAACTCACCGATCACGCGACCGGTGACCGCCCTGCGGATCTGGGCGAGCTGCGGATTGTTCTGCAACATCTCGCGCGAGATGTTGAGCGGCAGGTCCTCGCTGTCGATCACGCCGCGGATGAAGCGCAGATATGCCGGCAACAGCTCGGCGTCGTCGGCGATGAAGACGCGGCGGACATAGAGCTTCACCCTGCCCTTGCGTTCGACCTGGAACAGGTCGAACGGCTTCTCCGACGGCGCGAACAGCAGCACCGCGTAGGACTGGCGGCCCTCGGCACGGTAGTGCAGCGTCATCGCCGGCTCGTCGAACGCCCCCGCGATCTGCTTGTAGGCCTGCGCGTAATCCTCCGGCGTGAGCTCGGATTTCGAGCGCTGCCACAGCGCGCTCGCCGAGTTGATCTGGCGCGGCTCGCCCTCCTCCGGCACCAGGAGGATCGGAAACTGGATGTTGTCGGAATATTCGCGGACGATGCGCTCGATCTCGTAGGCCTCGAGATATTTTGCGGCGTCCTTCTTGAGATGCAGCACGATCTCGGTGCCGCGCGCGACGCGCTGCGCGGCCGCCTCGCTGGCGGGAGCGATCTCGAAGCCGCTGCCGCCCTCCGACGTCCACACCCACACCTCGTCGGAACCGGCGCGACGGCTGGTGACGACGATCTTCTCGGCGACCATGAAGGCCGCATAGAAGCCGACGCCGAACTGGCCGATCAGATTGGCGCCGTCCTTGGCCTCAGTCAGCTTCGACAGGAACGATTTAGTGCCGGAGCGCGCGATGGTGCCGAGATTGTCGATCAGCTCCTGGCGCTCCATGCCAATGCCGGTGTCGACCACGGACAGCGTGTTCGCCGCCTTGTTGGGCACGATCCTGATCTCCGGCGGCGTACCGTCGCCGATCAGGCCGGGATTGGCGATCGCCTCATAGCGCAGCTTGTCGCAGGCATCCGACGCGTTCGAGATCAATTCGCGCAGGAAGATGTCGGTCTCGGAATAGACCGAATGCACCATCAGGTGCAGCAATTCGGCAACCTCGGCCTGGAACGGCTGGGATTCGGCGGCAGCAGTGGTGGTCATGCGGAAACTCGAATAAACCTGAAGTGGCGGGAAAGTCCTGATATAGCGCGACCACGCCCTGTGGCAAGACGCGCGGAAGGAACCGTCAACCCGAGATCGCAGCGATATAGCGCTCCACCGAACGGTCGAATGCCGCCTTGGCGTCGGCGGCAATGTTCTTGCCCCACCACGCGCCATAGATGCGGTCGAAGGCCAGCGGCGCGACCGCCCGCGCGACGCCGCGGACCAGCGTGGCATTGAGAGGGATGTAGTTCGGATAGGAGTACATGAAGCTGACCGAGCGGCGGTCCATCGCCACCATCGCGATGTCGCCAGTCAGCAGTGCACCGCGCCCGTCCGCCCCCTTGCGCCAATGCAGCATGGTGGCGCCGGCGAAATGCCCGCCGCCGCGCACCAACAAGATGTCGTCGGAGATGCGATGGCTGTCGCCCTGCCACGGCACGATCGACGGGTAGGGCCGCGTCACCCACTGCGCATCGTCGCCGTGCAGATAGATCGGCGCGTCATCGAACGCCGCGCTCCAGTCGGCGACCGCGCCATAATAATGCGGGTGCGAGATCGCGATCGCGGTCAGCCCGCCGAGTGACTCGACATGCGCGATTGCCTCCTCGGTCGCCAGCGGCACGCAGTCCCACATCACGCAGCCGCCGCGGTCGGGCACCAGCAGCGCACGTTGCCCGATCGCGAATGACGGCGCGAGCGCGATCCCGACGAGACCGAGATCGTCGCGCCAGACCAGCCGATGCCGCTGCGCGAGCTCCTCGCGCGTCAGCCACGCCTGCCCCTCCCAGTTCACATATTGTCGCTCGTCCTCGCAGATCGGGCACGACGACGGCGGCGATGCGGCTTCAGGAAATTGCGCGCCGCATTGTTCGCAGGTCCACAAGGGCATCGGGCGATCCTCCACCGTGAACAGATAGCGCAAATCGATCCGCCCGCCAGATTGGCGGGCGGATCTTTCGGTGGGGAACACGGACAGCCATGGCTTGCCGACGATGCGGACGGGCGGGCGATGCTTGATGCACCGAGGTTGGCGACTGGCCTGCCAGCGCAGCCCTCACCAGCGGTAACGCAAGCCGGCGAGCACCAGCCGGCCATTGCCGAACTGGCAGTAGAAGTTCGAGCTACAGCTCGTGTAGTAGCTCTTGTCGAACAGGTTGGTGACGTTGAGGGTGACCTCGGCCCCCTTCCAGGCGCGCACCAAATTGACGAGGTCATAGCGCACGGCCGCGTCGAACACGACATATCCCGGCGAGACGAGGCTGTTGACGTCGTCACCATAGCTCGAGCCGACCGACCGTACGCCGCCGCCAATGGTCAAGCCGGCCAAGCCCCCGTTCAGGAAGCTGTAGTTGGCCCAGACCGATTCAAAATGGTTGGGCACGGCCTGAGGCCGTTTGCCGATCGCCAGCAGATCGGTCGATTGCGTTACCCTGGTGTCGAGGAAGGTCGATGCCGCAATGATCTCGATGGTCTCGGTCACCCTGGCCCGCGCCTCGAGCTCGACACCCTGCGACCGGACCTCGCCCTGCTGCACGCTGAAGCCGGGCACCGTCGACGGCGTCAGGATGTTGCGCTGGCGCAGATCGAACACGGCCGCGGTGAACAGCATGTCGGCGAAGGTCGGCTTGTATTTCAGGCCGGCCTCATATTGCTCGCCGGTGGTCGGCGCAAACGGCAAGCCGTTGCTGCCGACGCCGACCACGGGTTCGAACGATGTCGAATAGCTTGCATAGGGCGCCAGGCCATTGTCGAAGAGATAGAGCAGGCCAGCCCGATAGGTCTGCTTGTCGCTGTCCTGGCCTTGTGACGTGCCGTTGAGCCGATTGTCGGTCTTCTGCTCGGTCCAGTCATGCCTCGTCCCCAGCGTGAGGCGGAAGCCGCCGAACTTCATCTGATCCTGAATATAGACGCCGGTCTGCGACAGCGTCTGGTCGTTGTTGATGAATGGAGCCAAGGCTCCGACCGGCTGGTTGTAGGCTGGGTTGACCACGTCGAGCGAGCTCGCGGCGCCGAACTGATAGAGCCACGAGCTCCTGGCATTCTGCTGATCGACGCCTGCCAGCACGGTATGATCGATGCCCGACGTCATGAAGTCGAAGCGCAACCGGTTGTCCGCCGCCAGCCCCGTCGCATGCTCCGTCGATCCGATCGCGGCACGCGGAATAGTCCCGGCCGCCGTGATCGGCCCGACCATCTGAATGGCGCGGAGATCGGTATCGACCTGCGAATACCGCAAGGCCGAATGGACGCTGACGACATCGTTCAGGCGCCGATCGAAAACATAGCCGACGCCAGTCTGCTCGCGCTCGAAGCGTTCGAACCCGGGATCACCGATATTGAGGTTCCGATTCAGATACGGCCGATAGGCCGCGGGCGCCAGCGATTGCGGGTAGAGCGAGTTGAAATAGCCGCCCTTCGGGTCGCGCTGATAGAATCCCGATATCGTCAGCTGGGTATCGGCATCGGGGCGCCACGTGATCGCCGGCGCGACGCCGACGCGCTGCTCCTCGACGCCGTCATACCTAGTGTCGGACATCCGGCCGATGGCGCTGACGCTGTAAAGCCATTGCTTGGCGGCATCCAGATATCCCTGGCTGGTGATGCCGCTCTGGATCCGGCCAAAGCTGCCGCCCTCGATGCGGGCCTCGTTATAGGGGACTGCGCTCGGCTGGCGGCTGACCAGATTGACCAGACCGCCCGGGCTGATCTGTCCGTACAATACGGCCGACGGTCCCTTGATGACGTCGATACGATCGAGCAGGAACGCATCGATCGACGTCACCGCGAATGCCTGCCCGCGCGGCAGTTTCAGCCCGTCGAGAAAGCTGACGAAGTTGGTCGCTGTGCCGAACGCTCCGAAGCCGCGCAGGAAGACGCTGTCGTAGCGCGACGTGGCGTCGACCTCGGAGAGCACGCCGGCCGTGTATCGCAGCGCGTTGCCGACAGTCTGCGGATTCTGCTCGTCGAGCTGGTGACGGGTCACCGTCGAAATCGACTGCGGCGTCTCCAGGACAGGCGTGGACGTCTTCGTCGCGGTCGACTGGCTGGTTGCGAACACCCGATCACGCGTGTCGGTTCGGCCTGCCGTCGCCGAGACGCCGCGCGCGGCCACCGCTCCGACCTGTCCCTGTTGCAGCACCGGGCGCGCGGTTCGACGAGGAGCCGCGTGCGGACGCGGCGCAATCACCGCGCGGGTCGCTCGCCGCACTTGGGAGGCCTCGACGCTCACCGGCGGCAGAATCGAACTCTGAGCATGAGCCGGCCAGTTCAGTGCCGGCATCGCCGCAGCGCCGAGCAGCAGCGCCGCCTTCCACGATGCCTGCACGTCCTTCGAAACACCCATCTAGGCCCCCTCGCCAAATTTCGCTCGCGAGTAAACAAAACGGGACGAACCTGTCCAGTTTATATAATGGCGTTTTCAATGATTTAGACATATTACAATCTGCCGCGCAGGCAGGCGCGTCACGGGGACAGGATGGAAGGCAGTAACGCGAAACGAGGCCAGCGAAGCCGAAGAAGACGTGGCGGCCGGCCGACCAAAGCCGAAGCGGCGCTCGTCGAGGATCGCATCCTCGCGATCGCCGCCGAACTGTTCGCAAGGGACGGCTACGCCGCAACATCGGTCGAGCGCGTGGCGTCGATGTGCGGCGCCGGCAAAGACACGATCTATCGGCGATATGCATCGAAACGCGCCTTGTTCAATGCCGTTTTGGAGCGCAGCCGCAAGCGCATCATGGCCCGCCTTGACGATCTCGGAGCCGGTAGTGCGGAGCAGGACAGCCTCGCTCAGCTCAGGGAGCTGACGAGTTGCCTGCTCGATATCAATCTCGATCCCGAGTTGATTGCGTTCAAGCGCATTGCCTTGAGCGAGATGCTGATCGCCGACAGCGATCGCATCGGCCCCGAGGCGGATGCGATCTCCGATCTGCTGCGCGCGCGCGTCGTGCAGGCACAGAAGGACCGGCATCTGGTTGCCGCCGATGCCACCTTCCTGACAAATCACCTCATCAACAGCATCATCGTCGGCCCCACGACGCTGGCCATGTTCGGCTACAAGCCGCTGCCGCCGGCGGATCGAAAGGCCTATTTCAAGAAGGCATGGAAACTGTTTCTCGGCGGTGCTGATGCCACCGGCAGCTCCGACTGAATGCTGCGTCCGAGAGCGCCGGCGCAGCCCCCTTGTCGGCGCAACGCGCGTCTGGCGGCTGACCGGGAGATCGCCGAGGTGACCGGCGCTCCGGTCACCATCGTCACGTCGTGGATCGCGCAGCCCGTGCTGCTTGCGCTATTGCGAACGGTCCGAGGTCCAGCCCTTGTATTCGGCGATATTGGCGCGCGTCACCAGTTTTGACGGCAGCAGCTCGACGGTCGAGGCAGGCTTCTGGCCGTTGAGCAGGCCGACGCCGATCTGCACGGCGCGGCGTGCCATGAAGAACGGATCCTGCGAGGCCGAGGCCTGGATCTGCTGCGCGGCGGGATCCTTCAGCGCGGCCTCGATGTCGGGCGCGCCGTCGACGGCAGTGATGATGATGCCGCTGCGGTTCTGCTGGCGCGCGGCGAGATCGGTGCCGATCGCCTGCGGATCGTTGATGGCGAAGATCGCATCGATCTTGGCGAAGCGGGTCAGATAGCCCTGAGCCACCGTCAGGCCGCCTTCGCGCGAACCCTTGCCGTCCTGGTCGCTGGACAGCACCTTGATGCCGGGATTCTTGCCAAGCACGTTCTTGCAGCCGGTCACGCGGTCGATCACTGCGGAGACCTGCGGCCCGTTCTCGATGATCACGTCGCCCTTGCCGCCGAGCTTGTCGACGATGTACTGGCAGGAAATCTCGCCGGCCTGGACATTGTTGGTGGTGACAGTGGCATCGGCGCCTTCGGCAGCGGTGTCGACGGCAACGACGATGATGCCTGCCGCCTGCGCCTTCCTGATCGCTGGGCCAACAGCCTTGGGATCGCCCGGATTGAGCAGGATCAGGTCGACGCCGGCGGCGATGAAATTGTCGATCTGGGTCACCTGCTTGCCGAGATCGTATTCAAAGCCGACCGTCGTGATCTTGATGTTGGGGTTGGTTTTCCTGGCCTCGAACTCGGCGCCCTTCGACAGGGCGACGAAGAACGGGTTGCCCAGCGAGCCCAGCGAGATGCCGATCGACTTCAGCTCCTTGGCGAAGCACGGCGCAGAGCCGAGGGCGAGCGCCACGACAGCGCCGGCAATCGAGATCGTCTTCATTGGCTTCCTCCCTGGTCTGTTTGAAGCTCCGGCGCGGCGGCCAGTGACCGCGCCGGATTGTTGACTGGTTGGGCATGATCTCCTCGGAAAACCGCTTCACGCTGTTCCGGACCATGCCTTAGGTGCGCGCCGAGCCCTGCAACCGGTAGCGGTCGAGCGCCACCGCACCGATGATCACGAGGCCTTTGATCACGTATTGCCAGACGTCCGACACGCCGGTGAGGATCAAGCCGTTCGACAGCACGGCGATGATCAGCGCGCCGACCAGCGTGCCCCAGATCGAGCCGATGCCGCCGACAAACGAGGTGCCGCCGAGGATCACGGCGGTGATCGCGTCGAGCTCGTAGGACTGGCCGAGTTGCAGGCCGTTGGCGGCGTACAGCCGCGCCGCCTGCATGGCACCGCCAAGGCCCGCCAGCAGACCGGACACGGCATAGACGAAGATCAGCACCGCCCAGACCTTGATGCCGGCGAGCCGTGCCGCGCTCTCATTGCCGCCGACCGCGTAGATGTGCACGCCGAGCACGGTGCGCCGCAGCACCAGCCAGGCGGCGAGGATCACCAGCAACGCGATCACCCAGAGCCAGGGAATCGACAGCACGCCGGGAATGAGCGTCAGCGACCCGTTACCGATGAAAGCATAGGGAATCTCCGAATTGAACACGGTGGTGTCGGCACCGAGCAGACGGGCCACGCCGCGCACGGCGGTGAGCGATCCCAGTGTCACGATGAAGGGCGGCAGGCGCAGCAGCGCGATGAAGCCGCCGTTGAGGATGCCGAAGGCGGCGCCGGTGAGCACCGCGGCCGGCAACCACAACGCGCCGAGATCGGGAAGTTTGGAGATAATCAGCCCGGCCATTGCCGAGGCCGCCAGTATCGAGCCGACCGAGAGATCGATACCTCCGGTGAGGATGACAAAGGTCATGCCGGCCGCCAGCACGGTGTTGACGGCGGCCTGCTGCACGACGATGCCGAGATTCTGCGCGGTGAAGAAGCGGCCGTCCGACAGCAGATGGAAGCCGAGGCACAGCAGCACCAGCACCGGCAGCATGCCGGCCGAGCGGATCAACAGCGCCGTCCGCTGACGCCTCGTTTCCTGTGCGGCGACGACGCCGGACGCTGCGGCCTTCGCGGAAGCACCGTCATCAGGCATCGACCTGCTCCATTCCGGTTGCGAGCGCCATGATCTGCTCCTGGTCGAGCGGCGTGGTCGCCGTCCGCCTGATCTCGCCGGCGATCAGCCCGGCGCGCATCACGATGACGCGGTCGCAGATGCCGATGATCTCGGGCAGGTCGGAGGAGATCACCAGCACTGCCGTGCCCGACTTGGCGAGATTGTCGATGATCGAATAGATCTCGGACTTGGCGCCGACGTCGACGCCGCGGGTCGGCTCGTCGAGGATCAGTATCTTGGGCGTGGTCGCAAGCAGCCGCGACAGCAGCACCTTCTGCTGGTTGCCGCCGGACAGGCGACCGGCCGGCACGCGGATATCCGAAGCACGGATGCCCAAGGCAGCGAATGCCTTGTTGGCGCGATCGCGTGCCTTGTCGCGGTCGAGGATTCCGCCGCGCTTCGCGTCGCGACCCAGCACGGCGAGATTGATGTTGTCGAGGCACGACATGTCGAGGAACAGGCCGAGCGCCTTCCTGTCCTCGGTGAGGTAGGCAATGCCCGACGCGAGCGCCTCGCCGGGTGTGCCAATGTCGACCTTGTGTCCGTCAATTTCAACATGGCCCAAAGTCTTGGGCGCGGCGCCGATGATCAGATGGGCAAGCTCGGTGCGGCCGGCGCCGACCAGCCCGGCGAGACCAACCACCTCGCCGGCATGCACGGTCAGCGAGCAACCCTTGACGCGTGGTCCGTCGGCGAGGTCGACGGCCGCAAGTACGGGAGCGCCACGCGGCGCATCCGCATCAGTTTTTGGATCGTGCTCCTTCTTGTAGAAGGATGAGACATCGCGCCCGACCATCAGGCGGACGATGGTGTCGGCGCGGATCTCGGGCTTGTCGAGCGAGCCGACCAGCGTGCCGTCACGCAGCACCGTGACGCGGTCGCCGAGCGCGTAGACCTCGTCCATGCGATGCGAGATGTAGATGATGGCAAGGCCGTTGGCACGGAGCCGGCTGATCAGTCCGAACAGCCGCTCGCTCTCGCCCGCCGACAATGCGGTGGTCGGCTCGTCCATGATCAGGATCTTCGAACGGGCGTGCAGCGCGCGGGCGATCTCGACCAGCTGGCGCTGGCCCATCGACAAGCCGGCGACCAGCGTCGACGGCGTGAAATCCGCGCCGAGCCGTTCGAGGATCGGACCGACGGCGGTCTCCATCGCGTCGCGGGCCAGCACGCCGAAGCGCGAGACCTCGCGGCCGAGATAGATGTTCTGTGCGACGCTGAGATTGGGGGCGAGCGACAGTTCCTGATAGATGATCGAGATGCCTGCCGCGCGGCCGGCATGCGGGCCGTTGAAATGCACAGGCTTGCCCTCGATCCGGATCTCGCCGCCCGGATCTGGCCGGTAGGCGCCCGACAGGATCTTCATCAGCGTCGATTTGCCGGCGCCGTTCTCGCCCATCAAAGCGTGGATTTCTCCGGGATAGACCGTGAGGTCGACGCCGCGGAGTGCCTTGATGCTGAAGAAGGACTTGGAGACCCGGCGCATCTCGAGGATCGGGTCGATCATCTTGCCTCCCACGGCACCGACGGCGTTGCGTCGCACCCGCAAGTTGTTGTCGGTATCTCGCGCGCGTGCGCGCATTAAACAAAAGGCCGCTGCGTAGGGCAATAGGTTCGAGCAAAACGCGAACCGGGAACCGAGGGCAAGGCAACGCGAATTTTTCGCGATTGCGTCCCGGCCGAAACTTCGCCCATTCTCCCTGCCGATGGGCAGCTCCCCTCATGCGTCGGCGCCGGAGACCAGGAAAGATGGTGGCATGAAGCTGTACTACGCGCCGGGGACGATATCGCTGATGCCCCATGTCGCCCTGCTCGAGAGCGGTCTTCCCTTTATCGGCGTTCGAGTCGATGAAGTGAGCAAGACGATGGCGGATGGCGGAGACTACCGAACAATAAACCCGCTAGGATACATACCGGCGTTGGGACTCGATGATGGCAGCGTCCTTCTCGAGGCCGCCGCGATCGTCCAATACATCGCAGACCGCGACCCGACCGGAAGGCTCGCACCATCGCACGGAACCATCGAGCGGGCCAGGTTGCAGACTTGGCTGAATTTCCTCTCCAGTGAGCTGCACAAGGGAGGTCTCGGCCCGTTGTTCTACACTGCGCTGGATGAGCGGGCGAAGGACGTGTTTCGCGAGCGGCTGAAGGCACGCTTCGCATTTCTCGACCAGCACCTCTCTACGAGCGCCTATCTGTTGGGCGAGAGCTACTCCATTGCCGACGTCGGCCTCTATGCGATGACGGGCTGGACGCCGCGCGTCGGCTTCGATATTGGCGCCTACCCCAACCTGGCTGCGCATTACGCCCGGATCGCCAATCGTGACGCCGTGCGTGAGGTGCACCGGATCGAGGGGCCTGCTCCGGCATAGCCTCCAGGTGGTGAATCTCAAGGAGGCGTCGGCTTTGGTCAGCGCCGCGGCCGGTACAGGCCGCGCCATTTTGGCAGCCGTTCGGCATAGGCTGCCGCAAGCGCGCGATCGGGCTCGAAGGTCTCGACGCGCCACGGCGCGGTGCAGACGGCCTCGATCGGCTCACCGCTGACCGCGAGGCGTCCGAGCCGCGCGGCGCCGAACGCGGCCCCGGTTTCGCCATCGGCAAAGCGGTGCACCGGAATGTCGAGGACACTGGCCAGCACGGCAAGCCAGAACCGCGAGCGCGAGCCGCCACCGATCGCATCCACTTCGGAGATCGCGATTCCACCATCGGAAAGCACGTCGCGGCAATCCGCCAGCGCGAAGGCGACGCCTTCGAGCACCGCCTGCACGATGGCGTCGCGATCGGTGCCGTGACTCAAGCCATCCAGCATGCCGCGCACATCGGGGTCGTCATGCGGCGTCCGCTCACCGGACAGATAGGGCAGAAAGCTGACATGCGAGGGCAGCTTCGGGCGATCCCCGAGCGGCGCCAGCAACTCGGCCTCGGGGGTCCGCAGCAGCCGCGCGATCCAGGCAAGGCACGACGCCGCCGAGAGGATCGCGCCGGCCTGGATCCACATTCCAGGAACCGCATGACAGAATGTATGCACGGCGCGGGCCGGATCGGCGGCAATCGTATCGGTTGGCGCCAGCAGCGCGCCGGAAGTTCCGAGCGAGACGAAGGCGGTGCCGGGGCCGATCGCGCCGATGCCGACGGCACCCGCGGGATTGTCGCCGGCGCCGCCGGCGATCATCGGCCGTCTGGTCATGCCCCAGCGCTGCGCGAGCTCGTTCAGGAGCCGCGCCGACGGCGCACAGCCCTCGACCAGTCGCGGCATCTGGCGGCGCGACAGGCCGGCCGCGGCGAGCGCGGCATCGCACCAGTCCCGTCGCGCCGCATCGAGCCACAGCGTTCCGGAGGCGTCCGAGATATCCTCGATCGCTTCGCCCGTGAGCACCAGGCGCAGATAGGCTTTCGGCAGCAGCACCAGCCTGGTGGCGGCGAAGATCTCCGGCTCGTGCCTGGCGACCCACAACAGCTTCGGCGCCGTGAATCCGGGCATCGCCTTGTTGCCGGTGGTCGACCGCAAGGCTGGCCATCGCTGCTCCAGTTCGGCGCATTCCGCGGCCGAGCGTCCGTCATTCCAGAGGATGCAGGGCCGCAACGGCTTCAAGCTGGCGTCGAGCAGCGTCGCGCCGTGCATCTGGCCGGACAGGCCGATGCCGTCGACAGCAGCCAATTCGGCCGGATGATCTGCCTTCAACGCGTCCAGCGTCGCGAAGGTGGCATCGACCCATTGCGCCGGATCCTGCTCGCTATAGCCCGGTCGCGGCGAAGCCACCGTCAGCGGCTGGCTGCGGCTCGCCACCACGCGCTGCCCCTCGTCGACGAGAACGGTTTTGACCGCCGAGGTGCCGAGATCGATCCCGAGATACATGGTGCCTCGTGTATCACGATCACTGCTGGGCGAACGCCCGTTGAACCGCAACGGGGTCGGTGACGCCGTTGGCGATCAGGAGCTGAAGCAGCACGCGCGCCTTCTGCGGATTGAGATCGAGCGAGACCGCAAAGCCGAGCTTGTCGTCCTCGACCTCGACGTTGCGGTTCACATAGCCGGAGCCGACGCGGGTCGAGCGAACCACCAGGACACCCTGCTTTGCCGCGGCGGCGAGCGCGTCGATCGCGCCCTTCGATGAATTGCCGTCGCCGACACCGGCCAGCACGATGCCCTTGGCGCCACGTTTGACCGCATCCTCGACTTCAGCGGCGTCCATGTTGGCGTGGGAATAGACGACGTCGACCCGCGGCAGTGGCGGCGCATCCGGCAGCTTCAGCTTCGCCGTCTTGATCGTGATGGCCGGCTGCAGGAAGCGCAGCGAACCGGTATCGACATAGCCGACCGGCCCCGCATCGGGTGAGCGGAACGTCTGGACGCTGGTGGTATTGGTCTTCTGCACCCAGCGCGCCGCATGGATGGTGTCGTTGAGCACCACCAGCACGCCGCGACCGCGGGATTCCGGCGACGCGGCGACGCGCATCGCCTCGTAGAGATTGGCCGGGCCATCGGCACCGATCGCGGTCGAGGGCCGCATCGAGCCGACCAGCACGACCGGCATGTCGGTGTCGAGCACGTTTTGCAGGAAGAACGCGGTCTCCTCCATCGTGTCGGTGCCATGCGTGATCACGACGCCGTCGACCTCCTTGTTGTCGATGGCCGATCGGATGCGCTTGACGAGATCGAACCAGACCTTGTCGTTCATGTCCTGCGAGCCGATCGAGGAAATCTGCTCGGCCGAGATCTGCGCAAGCTTGTCGATGCCGGGAATGGCGGCAATCAGGTTCGCCGCGCTGACCTTGCCTGAGTCATAGGCATTGCCAGCGCGTGCATTGGCCTGGCCTGCGATGGTGCCGCCGGTGCCGAGCACGAGCACGCGCGGGAGGTTGGCATCCGGCGTCTGGGCGACGGCCGGCACCGCAAACCAAGCAACAAGCGCGAAGAGGAGACCGGCGACGGCCTTTGCGGAATGACTGGATCGAAACGCACGCGACATCATATTCTCCCCCAAGCGACAGGCGACCTGCCTACAACTCGTGGTTTTGTCCCGTAACAAGTGGACAAAGTTGCGGCGGGATGGGACGGCCGCGCGCTGTGGGCTGCGCCACGTTGCGCAGACCGCCATCGATTTCCGCAGGTCATGCCCGGCGGGCGCTTCAGGAGCTTCCGAACGTCCGGCGCAGCGCGATCTTGTCGATCTTGCCGGTTTTGCCCTTCGGCAGCTCGGCGCAGAAGATCACCTCGTCCGGTATCTGCCATTTCGGAAAGAAGCTAGCGAGATAGTCACGGTATTCGCGCGCGAAGCGCTCGCGAGGCTCGGCGGCATCGGATCGCAGCACGACACAGATCACCGGCCGCTCCTGCCATTTCGGGTCCGGCCTGCCGATCGCCGCGGCCTCGCGCACGTCGGGATGGTTCATGATCTGTAGCTCGAGCGCCTGGCTCGAGATCCATTCGCCGCCCGACTTGATCAGGTCCTTGGCGCGATCGACGATCCTGACATAGCCATGCCGGTCGATGGTCGCGATGTCGCCGGTCTTCAGCCAGGTACGCCCGTCCTCGACGGCAAAGGAATCCGCCGACGGGGCCTGGTCGGCCGGGCCGGCGAAATAGGACGCCGCCGCCCACGGGCTCGAGATCCGCAATTCGCCCGGTGTCGTGCCGTCGCGGCCACACGGCACGCCTTCCGCATCGACATTGCGGAACCGGCAGCCCGGGATCGGCAAGCCTTGCGCCGTGCGGGTGCTGCGCGTCTCCTCCGTGTCGAGATCGGAACGCGCGACATTGGTCAGGCCGAGCGGCGAGATCTCCGTCATGCCCCAGCAATGCATCACCTCGATGCCGAGCCGCGCGAAACCATCGATGAAGGATTGGCCGATCGCGGCACCGCCGACCGGCAGCCGGCGCAGCGATGCGATGCGCGCGACCGCCTGCGGATGCTTGCCGAGATGATCGAGGAAGCCGAGCCAGACCGTGGGCACCGCCGTTGCCATCGTCACCTGCGCCACCTCGACCAGCTCGACCAGGGCCACCGGGTCGATCTGGCGACATGGCAACGCCAGCGCGGCGCCGGCCATCAGCGCAGCATAGGGAAAGCCCCAGGCATTGGCATGGAACATCGGCACCGCCGGCAGGCAGACGTCGCGCTCGCGCATCGCGATGCCGTCGGCGAACAGGCAGGCCAGCGTATGCAGGGTCGTCGAGCGATGGCTGTAGAGCACGCCCTTGGGATCGCCTGTGGTGCCGGAGGTGTAGCAGAGGCCCGACGCCTCGTTCTCGTCGAGGTCGGGCCATGCGAAGGCACTGCCGTGGCCGGCAATCGCGGCCTCATACAGCGTTGCGGGTGTACCCATCGGCGCCGGGGGATCGATCGACGGATCGACCTCGTCTTCCATGATCACAACATGGCGAACCCCAGAGGGCAGCACGATCTCGCGGCCGATGGTGCGCCAGATCGAGCGGTCGACGAACAGCACCTGATCGCCGGCATGCGCCAGCAAGCGCGCGATGTCGGGCGCCAGCAGCCGCGCGTTGATCGTATGCAACACCGCGCCCATGCAGGGCACCGCAAGATAGAGCTCGAGATGACGATGCGAGTTCCAGGCCAGCGTGGCGACGCGCATGCCGCGGCCGACGCCGATCCCGGCGAGATAATTGGCAAGCTGCCCGGCGCGATCGAGCATCGCGGCATAGCCGATGACGTGGATGCGGTCGTGAAACCGCGTCGTCACGGTCTTGTTCGGATAGAGGTCGCCAACCCGCTCCCGCACCAGATTTAGCGTGAGCGGCACTTGCTGCATCAGGCCTGCAAGCATCATCGTCCTCTCTCCGGCACCCCCGAAAACCTTGACATCACCGGGACGGCGGCGCAACATTTTTCGAAGATTATTCGAATTATGGTGAGCCATGCACTTCCAGCTTCCCGACGACCTCGTCGCCCTGCAAGGCCGGATCCGCGAATTTGTCCGCACCGAGCTCAAGCCCCATGACGCAGCGATCGAAGAGACCGGCGACGTGCCGGAGCACGCCATGGCCGGGCTGCGCCGGATGGGATTGTTCGGTACCAACACACCGAAGCAATTCGGCGGCCTCGGGCTCTCGATGCTCGGGAGCTGCATCGCGATCGAGGAATTGGCCAAGGCGCATACCGCTTTCTACTATCTGAGCGGCGTCAACGTGCACATCGGATCGAAGGCGATCGAGTTCTTCGCCACAGGTGCCGTCCGTGACCGATGGCTGCCGGAGCTTGCCAGCGGCCGGGTTATCGGCGCCTTCGCGCTGACCGAGCCGAATGCCGGCTCCGATGCCGCCCGGATCGAGACCCGGGCGCGGCGCGACGGCGACCACTACATCCTTGACGGTAGTAAGACCTACATCACCAACGCGCCGGCCGCCGGCGTCTTCACCGTGTTCGCCACCCTCGATCCGTCTGCCGGCGCCAAGGGCATCGCGGCCTTCGCAGTCGATGCGAGGACGCCGGGCCTCAGCATCGGCCGCGTGGTCGAAATGGCGGCCGGTCGCGGCTCGCAGCATGCCGAAGTGACGTTCGAGAACTGCCGCGTGCCGCGCGCGAACCTGCTGGGCCAGGAGGGCGAAGGCTTCGCCATCGCGATGCGGTGCCTGGATGCCGGACGCGTGCATTGGGGCGCCTATTGCGTCGGCGCGGCAAGCCAGCTTTTGGGCTACGCGCTCGATCACGTCTCGGCGCGCGAGACCTTTGGACGCAAGCTGCGCGACCATCAGGGGATCGAGTGGCAGATCGCCGACATGGCGAGCGCGCTGCATGCCGCGCGGCTTGTCGCCTATGAGGCGGCGTGGCGCTATGACCAGGGCGACGCGGCGGCGCGAACGGCGGCCGCGGCGCTGTCGAAATATACCGGCGCTGACATGGTGCAGCGCATCGCCGACATGACCATGCAGCTGTTCGGTGGTGCCGGGTATTCCAGGGACCTGCCGATCGAACGCATCTGGCGGGAGACGCGGGTGGTTCGCATTCTCGATGGAACATCCGAGATCATGCGCCAGATCATCGCCCGCAATGCGTTCCGCAATCATGAACGGCGCAACGCGCCGGCCTGACGACAAGCCGACGTTGTATATTGTCGCAATAGCGCTTGTGTTCCGATCCCGCGGCCTTACTGTTTTTGTGGGGAACGCGAGGAGACGGACGTGGCTTCGGGGACGATACTCAAGCTCAAGCAGCAGCGCAGCCGCGATCGGCGTGAGCAGATTCTCTCGGCGGCCACCAAGCTGTTCGGCGAAAGAGGTATCGACGGCACCTCAATTACCGATATCGCCGCCGTGGCGAAAGTACCGCTCTCCAGCATCTACGACTATTTCGAGGACAAGCGCGCGCTGGTGCTCGAGGTGCCCGAAGGCAATTTCGAGGCGCTGTACCAGAAGACCGAGCCGCTGCTGGTGAAGGGCGGTGACCCGGTCGAGCAGCTTCGCATCATCTTCCTCACGAACTTTCAGTACATCAAGGACAACCCGAGCTGGGGCCGTGTCTTCTTCCTGGAAATATGGCCGAGCGTGCTTGCCGCCGAGCCGCGGGTGAAGAAGGCGGTCGACAAATATGCCCTGCTCTATGTGCAGTTGATCAGGCAGGCGATCCGCGCCGGCAGCTATCGCCGGAATCTCGACCCCTACACCGCGATGTCCCTGATGATGGGCGGGATGTGCCACCTGACCGCGGTCTGGCTGCTCTACGGCCGCAAATACGATCTGGTGAAGAAGGGCAAGGCGCTGTTCACCACGCTGCACAACGGCTTCGTTCAGCGCTAGCGCTATGCCGCGGCGTAGCCGCGACAAATGTAGGATGCGTAGAGCGCAGCGAAACCCGTCATGCGTCGGGCACAAAGTGATGGGTTTCGCTTCACTCTCCCCATCCAAGGCATGCAAGCTGCCCTTCGGCACATTCGACATCCCGCCAGCGTGAGGGGCTGATCCAAGACCGGGACGATTTGATCCAATTCGTCGTGGTTTGAGCGGCGGTCACCGTGAAAACCGATACACAGCCGGCAAATTCATGTTCTAGTATCATGCAATGGAGACCCCGCGTCCGGAATCGCGGGCATTGGGATGGGGAGCGAACCGATGGACGTCAAAGCTGTCCTGCCACCGCGTGGCCGCGACTATCGCCTGGATCTGCTGCGCGGCTTCGCCAACTGGGCGATCTATCTCGACCATATCCCGAACAACGCGGTGAACTGGATCACTCAGAAGAACTTCGGCTTCAGCGACGCGGCCGATCTGTTCGTCTTCATCTCCGGCTATACCGCGTCCTTTGTCTATGCGCGGATGATGCTCGAGCGCGGCACCGTGATCGGCGCCACCCGTCTGATCAAGCGGGCCTGGCAGATCTATGTCGCCCACGTCCTGCTGTTCGTGATCTACATCGCCGAGATCGGCTATCTCGCCCAGCGCTACCACGACCCCAATTTGCAGAACGAGTTCAACGTCGCGGGCTTCATGCAAAACCCCGCCGAGACGCTCTATCAGGGCCTGATCCTGGCGTTCAAGCCGGTCAACATGGACGTGCTGCCGCTCTATATCGCGCTGATGCTGGTCTATCCGCTGGTGCTGTGGGCGATGTTGCGAAAGCTCAATCTGACGCTGCTGGCCTCGTTCCTGCTCTATCTCGCGGCACGGCATTTCGGCTGGAATCTGCCAGCCTATCCATCTGGCACGTGGTATTTCAATCCGTTCTGCTGGCAGTTCCTGTTCGTGTTCGGCGGCTGGTTCGCGCTCGGCGGCGCCAGCGAATCGATCTCGTTCATCCGTTCGCGCGCCTTCCTGTGGCTCGGCGGCGCCTATCTGCTGTTCGCGCTGGTCATGACGCTGGCGGGCCGCTTCCCCGAGCTTGGACAGGCGATGCCGGCCTGGCTCTACGATGCCTTCAATCCGAACGACAAGACCAACCTCGCGCCCTATCGCGTGCTGCACTTCGTGGTGCTCGCCTTCTTCGTGACCCGCTTCCTGCCGCGCGAATGGCCGGGCTACGAATGGCCGATCTTCGAGCCGATCATCAAATCCGGCCAGCAGTCGCTCGAAGTGTTCTGCGCGGGCGTCTTCCTCGCGGTGGTCGCACATGTCGTGCTGGTCGAGGTCTCCGAGAGCCTCTGGATGCAGATCGTGGTCAGCGTGGTCGGCATCGTGCTGATGACCGTGCTGGCCTATTACCGCTCCTGGTCGAAGAAGGTCGACAAGGCACCCAAGCCGCCGGCGGCCGCGACGACAGCGGCGGCCGCGAAGCCGGCGGAATAGGCCTGTTCGCACGTGAACGAACGCGGCCTGTCCGGCCGCGCTCTCGATCCGGCGCAAGCGCTATTCGCAAGTCCGCCACGCGCAAGTTTTCATCCGGCTTCGTGAACCTGACGGCCCTCGAACCATGTCGAAAGCACCTTGGTCTGCGATAGCCGTTCCGGCGCTGTCGCAAACAGGTCGCGATCGACCAGGATGAAATCTGCCGACTTGCCGGCTTCGATCGAGCCGGTGAGATCGGACAAGCCCATCGCCCGCGCCGCGTTGATGGTGTAGATGCGCAGCACCGTCTCGAGATCGAGGGCCTGCTCCGGCCAAAGCGCGCCGTCATATCCGCCCCGCGGATTGCGCCGCGTGATCATCCCTTCGATCCCGAGCCAGGGGTCGGGATTGGCCACGACCGGCCAGTCCGAGCCGGCCGCCATCAACGCGCCGGCATCGCGGAAATCGCGCAGCGGCCAATAGCAGTCGGCGCGGTCCTCCGGCATCGCCGCGCGGATGGCTTGCTGGATCGGGCCGGGATACCAGATGATCGGCGACAGGTCGGCTGCCACATCGAGCGCGCGGAAGCGCGGGATATCGGCGGGAGCAACGAAGCCTGCGTGCGCGATCTGGTGCGTAGCGCCGGCGCCGTTTCCGGGTCCGTTGAAGCTGCGCACCACGTCGATGGCATCGAGCGTATCGCGAACCGCGGCATCGCCGGTGCAATGCACCTTGACCCGCATTCGATGCTTCTCGGCCTTTGCGATCCACCGCACCAGGTCAGGGATCGAGATCAAGGGGTCGCCGCAGAAGCAGCAGCCTTGCAGGCGCGTGGCGCGGTATGGCGTGAGCATGGCGGCGGTCCGCGTCGTCGGCACCCCATCCATGAACAGCTTGATGAAATCGGGGCGGACGTGGCGGGTGCGATAGGTCTCGCGGCGCATGATCAGCGCGTCGCCGACGAGATCGGCGCCCGACAACGTCCGTTGCCCGGGCAGCGAGGCGACGCACCAGCCATTGAGCTCGTTCGCACGATCGAGCGCGGCCAGCGCTTCCAGGAACGGAAGCGTCGTGGTCGCATCCTGAAAGGCGGTGATGCCGAAGCCGTTGAGAATCTCAACCGCGCGGCGGCACGAAGCCTTGTTGCGCTCCGCAAGATCCGGGATGCTGCGCTCGACCGCCTGCTCGGCCGACCCCGAGGCCCGCTCCAGCAACAGCCCGGTCGCCGCCCCGGTCTCCGCGTCACGCAGGATTTGACCGTCCTGGGGATCGCGGGTGCCATCGTCGATCCCGATCAGTTCCAACGCACGCGAGTTGACCCACCGGTTGTGCTGGCTGTCGTCGCGCAGCATCACCGGATGCGCGCCGGAAACGGCATCGAGCGCCGCCAGCGAACTTGCACGGCCGATCATTTCGACCAGTTGACTGCCCCAGATGCCGCCGAAGACCCACTCGCCCGGCTTCGTCGTCGCGCATCGCGCGCGCACGGTTTCGAGCACCGCATCGAACGACATCGTCGGCAGCAGTTTCAATTCATAGAGGTCGGCTTGCCCGCCACGGAGATGGTGGTTGTGCACGTCGACGATGCCCGGCAACAGCATGCCGCCGCCGAGGTCCACCATCCTGGTTCCGGGACCGGCCAGGCCTTTGACATCGAGATCGCTGCCGACGGCGACGATCGTGCCGCCTGCCACCGCCATCGCCTCGGCGCGGCCCGCAGCGGCATCCGCCGTGAACACTTTGCCATTATGGAAGATCAATTCCGGCCGCACCATCGTGCTTCGCCCTCAGTGCGCCGACAGGCTTCGCGGCTGCCGCGCGAAAATGGTGAGGCACAGGGCGTAGGCCGCGATTGCGGCGGTCTGTAGCCAGTAAGGCAGCGTAGACTTGCCGGAGAGAACAGTCTGCAGCGCGTCGGAAACATTGACGGCGCAAAGTCCCAGAACGGTGACCCAGATCGCGACCAATGCGAAGAGAACCTCACCTGAACGTGCCGCGGAGGCAAACAGGCAGATATAGGCCACGACCGCGAACGAGATGATCTTGTCCTGATAGGCATAGTAGGGTGTATCGTAGTAGACGAACAGGATCGGGACCTTGATTCCGAAGAAATGCGCCACCGCCATGCAGCAGAAATAGGCCACGCCCGCCCACAACAGCAGATTGAGAATCCGACCGCTCATCGAGACACCCATGAAGCCTTGCGATCTGTAGCCGATGGCAGGCTGGTTACGCCGTTCCGATCGCGTCATGGTCCCACATCAATCGTGGACCAGCCAGACACATTAATTTCTGACCGAGGACACCATGGCCTACCAGCGCAAGCGCCCTGCCCCGGATCCCTGCCCGGTCGAGACGGTGCTCAAGATCGTCTCGGGCAAGTGGAAGGTCCGGGTGCTTCATCTGCTTTCGCTAGACGAACTCAGCTTCGGCGAATTGCGCAACTCGATCGCGGGCGTTCGCCAGCAAGTCTTGTCCAGCCTGCTGCGGGACCTGATCGCCGACGGCGCGGTCCAGCAGCGCAAGATTTCATCCGAACGATCGATCTACGCGCTGACGGAGCGGGGCTTCGAGCTGGTTGCGCTGCTGACCCCGCTGGCCGAGTGGGGAAACAATCTGCTCGCCGAACAGGGCGTGACGTGGCGACCACCCGAGCCGCGGCGAAGTGCCCAGCACGACGGCAGCGGCGAGACCTACCGGCCCTCCGGACAGAACGTGCAGCGATAGTTGCGTTCGGCCGGTTTGCTTACCGATTCCCGCGCCGGCTGACATAGAACACGATCACGACGAGCGGCAGCGCGAGCGCGAGCCAGGACGCCTGATCCCAGATGCCGTCGCCGAGCAGCGCCGAGATCAGCCCGAAGGCGATCACGGCGCAGAGCAGCACCGGCGCCAGGAATATCTGCGTGATCGAACGCTTTGCGGCCGGCATCAGGATCGCTCCGCGCCGGCGACCAGCGGCCGGCCCGCTGCGATTGGCGTGCGCGCCGGCACCTTGCGCAACTTCGCCGCCCAGAGATAGAGGCCGCTGCCCAGCACGATGATCGTCGCGAGGTCGAGCAACGCCCAGATGATCTTCAGCGGCATGCCGCCATAGTCCCCGAAATGCAGCGGACGCGACACGAACAATGCCTGGACATAGAGCGGCATGTCCCTGGTCTCGCCAAACGTGCCGTCATCGGCGTTGATCAGCACCGGCTTGAGCAGCCGCGAGGTCAGCGGCTGGTTGCCGCGGAGATAAACACCGTAATGATGGCCGCCGGCAAATGGCGAACCGGGCATCGCAACGGACTGCACCTTCATGCCCGGCGCATGCGCGAGCGCGGTATCGATCGCGCCTTGCGCCGACGCCAGTTTCGGCGGCACCGGCGCGTTGCGCCATGGCCCCAGCATGGCAACGAGCTCGGTCCGTTGCCAATGCTGCGCGATCTGCGTCGACAACGTGTTGATGACGCCGGTCACGCCGACGACGACCGTCCAGGCCAGGATGACGATCCCGAGCAGATTATGCAGGTCGAGCCAGTACAGACGGCGGCGCGGCCTGATGGTGCCGAACTCCAGCCGCCGCATGAATGGGCCATAGACGACGACGCCGGAGACGATCGCGACCAGGAAGCAAAGGCCCATGGCGCCCAGAAACAGCATGCCCGGCTGTTCCAGAAACAGATCCGTATGCAGGTCGAGCAGGAATTTGGTAACGGCGCCGCGGGCAGCAGCACCGACGTGGAGCACCCGTCCGGTACGCGAATCGACGCTGACGATCACCTCGGTTTTCGGCGCCGTAACGGTCGATGCCATGTAGACGTGCCAGATCGGATTCTCGTCATCCGCGCCGACGATCGTCACCACCTGGGTTGGCTGCGCTGCACGCGCGATGTCGAGAATCCGGTCGAAGCTGAGCAATGGCGCATTGTCCGGCGCCTGATCAGGCTCGATGGTGGCGCCCAACGCCGCGTCGATCTCATCGTGGAAGATCAGCGGCAGCCCGGTGATGCACAGCATCAGGAGGAACAGCGTGCAAACCAGGCTCGTCCATTTGTGGATGCTCGTCCAGAGGCGGATCGATCGCGGGGTCATGCGGAGCGGCCTCCATCAATTCCAGGTGTAGCGAACGCTGCCGATCACCGTCCGCCCGGACCCGAGGAAGCAGGAGTTCAGCGTCGTGCAGGAGGCGACATAGTACTTGTCGAACAGATTGGTGGCGTTCACCGCAAGCGTGACGCCGCGCAGCCTGCGATCGAGATTGGACAGATCATAGTGCACGGCGGCGTCGAACAGCGTGTAGCTCGGAATCGAAAACGAATTGGCGAGATCGGGATAGGAATCGCCGATATAACGCACGCCGGCGCCGAAGCCGAAACCGGCGAGCTGCCCCTGCTGGAAGGTATAATCGGCCCATAGCGCCGCCTGGTTCATCGGCTGGATCGGAAGGTGCTTGTTGAGCTGGGAGGGCGTGTTCGTCTTGGTCGTGAGCGTGTCGGTGTAGGCGTAGGAGGCGACCAGCTTCAGGCCCTCCGCCAGGCTGGCCTGGGCCTGGAATTCCGCGCCGCGCGACCGCGCTTCGCCGGTCTGTTCGCTGAATCCCAGAATGGGCGACGGCGTCACGACGTTCTGCTGCGTCATGTCGAACAACGCCGCGGTCAGCAGCAGGTTGGTGCCGGCCGGCTGGTACTTGACGCCGATCTCGGCCTGCTTGGCGGTGGTCGGACGCAGCGGAGCCGTCGCGGTCACTCCGAGCGTCGGCAGGAACGAGGTCGCATACGCGATGTAGGGGGCAATGCCGGAATCGAAGATGTAGCTCAGGCCGGCGCGTCCGGTGAACGCCTGGTCGTTCTGGTTGGTCTGCTTGTTGGTCAGGAAATTGGTCGAGTCGGTCGTGACCCAGTCGCTGCGACCGCTCAGGGTCAGCCGCCACCGGTCAAGTGCGATCTGGTCCTGCACATAGAGGCCGGTCTGGTCCTGCGTCTGGCTGGAATTGTTGGTCTTGATCGTCGGGAACGTGATCGCCGCGCCGTAGACGGTGTTGTAGAGGTTGATCGGTGGCGCGGCGCCGACACGCATGTCGATCGAGCTGTCGATGTGCCGATAGTCGACGCCAAACAGCATGGTGTGCGCGAGCGGGCCGGTCGCGAACCGCGCCTCGGCCTGATTGTCCAGGGTGACGGAACTGGCACTCTCAGGAAACGAGAACGCACCGCGATTGAGCGTCTGCAAATCCGGCTGCAACGCCGTCTGCATCAGCGCGCCGGCGCCCGCGACCGCGTAGGTGTTGGTCTGAAGGTCGAAATAGCGAACGTTCTGCCGCACCGTCCAGACTTCGTTGAACGAGTGCTCGAACTGGTAGCCGACCCAGGCCTGGGTGCGGTCGAAATGATCGAAGCCGGGCTCGCCGAGGAACTTGGTGAGCGGGATGCGTCCGTTGGGGTTGGCGTAGAGCGTGCCGACCGCCGGCATGAATTGCAACGCCAGCCCGGTGATGTCGCGCTGGTAGCCGCCCAGGAACGTGATGGTGGTATCGAGGTCAGGCTTGTAGGTGATGGACGGCGCGATTGCGCCGCGGAAGTCATTGACGAAATCGACCTGTGTTCCGCCGCCATGGACCGTGCCGGCGATGCGCCAGAACAGATCGCCCTTCTGGTTCACCGCACCGACGCCGCCGACGTCGAAATTGGCCTGCACCTTACCCCAATTGTCCGCAAGCAGCTCGAACGAGTTCAGCGGCGTGGCCGTCGGCAGTTTGCTGACCATGTTGACGAAGCCACCGGGAGGGGCCTGGCCATAGAGCGAGGAGGATGGTCCGCGCAGCACTTCGATCCGCTCCAGCAGTGCGAGATCGAGCTTCGGCTGGCCGAATGTGGCCGCGCCGTAGGGCAGCCGCATGCCGTCGAGGAAGAGCTGCGCCTGGAAGCCGCGGATCCAGAGCGATTCGAAGCGCGTGTCGTTCGGGCTGTTGGTGACGATCCCCGGGGTGTAGCCGATCGCCTGCACCACCGAGCGCGCGCCCTGGTCGCGGATCTGGTCGGCGCCGATCACCGACATCGACTGCGGCACTTCGAGGATCGACGTGTTGGTCTTGGTTCCCGCCAACGTGCGATGCGCGACGTAGCCCTGGATCGGACCATTGCCTTCGCGGAACGAGCCGCGGCTCGCCACCGTCTCGGCGTGCGGTGGAGCACTCGGTACGTTGCGGTTGGCAGCGTGCCTCGGCCGGTCGCTGCGTGCCGCGCGCGAACCGCGCGACGCCGTCGTGCGCGGTTGCGTCCGTTGTTTCGGTGCCTCCACGGTTACCGGCGGCAACACCGCTGCGCCCTGCCCGCTTCCCGCGGTCTGCGCGGCTCCCGCCGTTGCATACCCCGCCAACGCCACCCCTACACAAACAACGATCGGAGCTTTCGCTCCAGCACCCAGCATTCCCACTTGTCACGCCCCATGCGACTGATGAGGCAGCCGTAACGCCACGGCTCTGTCGAGAAAAGAACTAGCAGCCGCGGCTTTCTGGAATCGCTCTTAGAGCGCTTCTATTTTCATCGACGTACGTACCAGCGTGACATAAATCCGTGGAACATTCGACTTTCGGAGTAGGCGTCCGTGACGCGAACCGCGCGACGAGGAACCGTTCCCGCTTGAGCCGGGACAAATTCCCGAGCGTGACATCGTGCAATGCAACGGGCGGTTCCAACCGGATTCATCACGACGTGAGGCGAACGCTGGACCGCCGACGTCCCGTAGGACATCGGGCGGCTGCAATGCTCGAGACGGGATCTCAGTTCAGAACTTTACGGTGATGCCCGAGTACACCGTCTGCTCCGTGCAACTCCTGTTGCTGGTACCATCGGCAAAGAAGCAAATGCTGTTGGCCGGATTGCTGCCGTCGAACCCGAACTTGTTCCTCCAGTAGCGATACGCGACCCAGGCGTCGACGAAATGCGCGTATTTCGCGCCCCACAGCGCTTTGCTCGCGTCGAACGTCAGGCGGACCGGCTCCGAATTGATCTCCGTTTTGGTGCTCATCGCGGATGGCAGCGTGTAGCCGCCATAGGCCCCATTGCCCTTCGGACCGTAGAAGCCAGCGCGGCCGCTGACCGAGAAGAAGCGCAGGCTCTCCGGCAGGAAACCGAGATCCATGCCGTAATTGACTTCGACCGCCCAGGTCGGATTGAAGTGCAGATTGCCGTCGGGCGTCCCGGTCAGACCGGCCGGCAGCAGCCCTGCGTAGGGCGGATTTCCAAGCAGTGCGAAGCCGGCATAATTCGGATAGGCAAAGGTGTTGTGGTTCCACTCCTGATAATAGAGCGGCGCTATGTTCAGATAGCCTCGGTAAGGCAGGTCGAACGCAAACTGCAGACCGGCGACGACGGCTTTCTTTTCGGGTGACATGAAGTTGTTTGCGATTCTAAGGTCCGCACCTGCTTCGAATGAGATGTTCTTCAAAGGCCCGACCGTGAAGGCGCGCGTACCGAAAGCCTCATTCCAGCCAAGCGTGCTGCGCAGCGACGCGTTGAATTCGTAGGTTCCTGCGCATGGTCCAGATGCCCCGAAGACCGGCGTGCCATATGCCGCCGAGCACGGGGACGACGGATCGCGGTGATCCGATCGCATGACGTCGGCATAGAAGCTGTTGGTGCCGTAGCTCCAGGCATCGTTATGCGCGTAGGCAAAAACCTGCTTTGCGGTACTGGCGGTCTGTCCGGGCGACGTTGCGTCCGGCAGATAGGCATAGGTGAGCCGGTTGTCGACATCCTTGAAGAACGGCAGGCCGAACGCGGATAGCGCCGGCGTGCCCGGCACCTCGGCGCCGAGCTTGACCGTGATGCCCGAATACACGCCGCTGTCGGAACAACTGCCATTGTAGACGCCGCCGGGCGCGCAGGTCGGGTCGTAAGCCACCGCATAGCCGGCAGTGTTTCGGTTGTAACGCCATGCCGTCCAGATATCGACCAGGTGGCTGTATTGCGGCCCCCAGAACAGTTTGCCCGCATCGAGCGTCACGCGGATCGGCTCGGTGACATACTCCACGGTCCGCGATTTCAGCGGATCGCCCACATAGGGCCCGTAATATCCATTGCCCTTCGGGCCACGGATCGAGGCCCGACCGCTGATCGAGAAATACTGCAAGCTTTCCGGCAGGAAGCCGAGATCCATGTAGTAGTTGGTCTCGATCCCCCATGTTGGATTGAAGCGCTGCACACCGTCGGGCAGGCCGGTGAAGGGCGGCTTGACTCCGATTGCGCCGTCCGTGCCGGACGGCAGGGCATTGTTGGTGTAGCCCCAGTCTTGCGAGTAGACCGGCGCGATGTTGAAGTAGCCTTTGTATGGCAGCGCGAAGCCGAATTGCAGCCCGGCGATCACCCCCGAGCCGGAGGTGGCGGTCAGCAGGTTGAACGGCGCCATGCTGGCGCCCGCCAGGAACGAGATATTCGTCAAGGGTCCGACCGAGAACGCCTTGGTGTCGAACAACTCGTTCCAGCCAAGGGTGCTACGGACGGAAAACAGACCAACCGCACCACCCGCGCAGGGACCGGCCGGACCCGCCAGGTTGCCGACGCATGGCGGCGTCGGGACCGCATGGTCGTACTTGCTGTAGAGGATCGAAACGGTGTTGGTGCCATATGCCCACGCATCGAAATGCGTGAAGGCAAGCGTATTGGTACTGGCGTTCCTGGTGTAGCCCGGCACCGCCGCCGACCCGTAATATGAGTATGTCACACGGTTGTCGTTGATCAGAAAGAACGGCTTCTCGGCAGCCGGCTTCGCCTTGAGTACCGGCTTGTCTTTCGCGAGATCCGCAGCAGATGCTCCGGTTATTCCAGCCAGAGTCACCACCCACAGAACCGGAATTCCTCTGTTGAAGACTGTCATGTTTCCCCCTTGCGCTGCTTTTTATCGGCGTCAGCGCGCGACGCTGGCCTCGAGCGCGCAGCTCAAGATCAGCGACCACCTTCGCGACGTGAACGACTTTGATTTCCAGCGTCGATTTGAACTTCGACGCAGCTATCGCCGACCTACGAGCCCTCAACCATGTGCATGCTGCCCCGTGGCGTTGTTCGATCTCGAGTCGACCGATCAACCTTCCGACGCCAGAAGGCCGAGCTCGTCGAGAATTTCGCGCGTGTGCTGGCCGAGCGACGGCGCATGCGAGCGAATCTCCGAGGGCGTCGCGCTGAAGCGGGCGGCGGGCCTCGCTTGCCGGATCGGCCCCCAATCGGGATGATCGCAATGCTGCACGATGTCGTTGACCGCGATCTGCGGGTCGCGCAACAAGTCCTCGATTCCAAGGACCGGCGCGCAGGGCACATCGTTCCAATCCAGCACGTTCAGCCAGTGCTCGCTATCGCGGTGTCGCAAGACCTCCTGGATTTCCGCGATAAGCAGCTTGTCGTTCGTCAGACGCGACGAACTGGTGGAAAACCTCTCGTCGTGAAGCCATTCCGGCTTCTCCAGCGCCGCACACAGCCCACGCCACTCGATCTGCGAAACGACGGCCGCGGTGATGTAGCCATCCGTGGTCTCGAAAATCCGGTCCACGCGTCCCGGCGGACGTTTGGGATCGTCCTGCGACGAACGCGTCAGCGAGCCCAGTGCCGACACCCACAGGAACGACACCATGGCATCGAGCATCGCAAGCCTGACCGTCTGCCCCTCGCCAGAACGGGCGCGGGCGAACAATGCCGCCGTGATCGCCTGGGCCGCGGTCATGGCCGCGACCTGATCGGCGAGGATGATCTGGACGAATTTTGGTTTCCCGGTCTCCCGGTCGGCTTGCAGGGCAGCGACACCTGACGCCGCCTGGATGATGGGATCGTAGACGCGCTTGTGGATGTAGGGACCGTTCTCGCCGAACCCGTTGATCGAGACGTAGACGATGTCAGGCTTGATCGCGCGCACCTCCGCCTCGCCGAAGCCCATCCTGGCGGCGGTGCCCGGGCGGAAGTTCTCGACCAGGACATCCGCGGTTCTGACCAGTTCGCGAAGCGCCTGCCGGCCCGGCTCGTGCTTGAGGTCCAGCATCACCGATCGCTTGTTGCGATTTGCGCTGAGAAAGGATGACGAGACGGAACCGGGTCCGACGCCGAAATGACGCAAAGTGTCGCCCTCGGGCGACTCCACCTTGATGACGTCGGCGCCCTGATCGGCAAGCATCTGCGTGGCAACGGGACCGGAGATCATGGTCGTCAGATCAAGGATCCGAACACCTGCTAGCGCGCCGCTCATTTCATTCCCTCTTTCCGATTCCACGCAGGCGACCACTGGTCCTCAACGGCAACCCGATATGCACAGCCCGTTGCTATCGGCCGCGAAACCGCGCCGGCCGCTTTTCGGCGAAGGCACGCGGTCCCTCGCGGGCATCCTCCGACCGCGTGACTTCGCGTCCTGCCGCCGTCTCGATGGCAAACCCCTCCGACAACGACAGTCCGCTGCTTTGCAGGGCGACCCGCTTGATCGCCTGGACCGACAGCGGTGCGCTGCTCACGAGCGCCTCGACCATCTTCTCGGTCTCGGACAACAGCGCATGCGGCTCGACCACCCGGTTGATCATTCCCGCCGCCAGCGCCTCGGCCGCGGTGAAGATGCGTCCCGTCATCATCAACTCCATCGCAAGGCAGTAGGGAATTTGCCGTGGCAGACGCACCATCGATCCTGCACCCGGCACGATTCCGCGCTGCGCCTCCGGCAATGCGAAGCGCGCCGACGTCGTCGCGATCCGGATGTCGCATGCCAGCACCAGCTCGCAGCCTCCCGCGTAGGCGACGCCGTTGACGGCGGCGATGATCGGCTTCGCGACGATCCGGTCCTTCATGAAGCCGCCACGGCCGGCCTTGCGCATCTCGACGACCCGGCGATCCCATTCGTCTTCGGGCTCGCGCGCGCCGGTGTAGAGCGGGATCAGGCGTTTGAGGTCGGCGCCGGAGCAGAACGCACGGTCGCCGGTCCCGGTGACGACAGCAACGCGCAGCTCGTCGTCGGTCTCGAGCATCTGCCAGGCGTCCTGCAACTTGCAGCATGCCTCGGGGCTCATGCAATTGAACACCTCGGGCCGGTTCAGCGTCAGCCAAAGCGCCGGGCCTCTTCTCTCAACAATCAAATCGCTCATGTCGTTCTCTCCCGGGCAACCTTACCGCTGCGACGCTGGTCGAAACTTGATCAGGGTGACTGCGTCCGAGACCGGTTCGAAGACCGCCTTCACTTTCAACCCCACCGAAATCTCGTCGGGCGCACAGTCGATGACGTTGCTGGTCAAGCGCACGCCGTCGCCGAGCTCGACGATCGCAATGATGTACGGCGTGTCGCCCTTGAATTCTGGCATCGTTGCCCAGTGGCAGACCGTGTAGGAGTAGACCTCTCCTTCAAGGCCGCAGCTCACCCACTCCAGATCGTCATTCCAGCACGCGGTGCACAGCGGTCGTGGCGGGTGCTCGATATGGCCGCAGGCACGGCAGCGCTGCGCACGGATTTCCGAGCGGCGCGCGCCTTCCCAGAACGGCAGGGACAGCCGCGACGGCTGCGGCAGGGGTTTGGAGGAGGCGCCCATGACTGTCTGTCTCACTGGTTTGCAAGCACGAGGGTGACCTGGTCGCCCATCACGCCGCCATTGCCATGGGCAACACCCAGGCTCGCATTCTTCACCTGGCGCGCCGCGCCGCGTCCCATCAGCTGGCGCACGGCTTCGACGACGTGGATCATTCCACCGGCCGTTCCCGGCTGACCGAACGAAAGCTGGCCGCCATTGGTGTTGAGCGGAAGATCGCCGGCGAAGGTCAGGTCGCGCTCGGCGACGAACGGACCGCTCTGCCCCTTGGGGCAGAACCCCATGTCCTCCAGGCTGACCAGAACCGTGATGGTGTAGCAGTCGTAGACCTGAACGAAATCCATCTGCTTCGGCGCGACGCCGGCCATGGCAAATGCGGTTTCCGCTGACGCCTTGACCCAGGACTCCGTGATGTTCTTCCGTGCCGAAATCGCCAGATGGGTGCCCGCCTCGCCGGCACCAATCAGATGGACCGGACGGTTCTTCGACGCGCGCGCGACGTCGCGGCTGCTGACGAGAACCGCGGCGCCGCCCGAGCAGCGCGAGACGATCTCGAGCAAATGCAGGGGATCGAACACCAGCGGAGACGCCAGCACCTTGTCCACCGTCAGCGGCTCCTTGTTGAACAAGGCGATCGGATTGCGCAGCGCGTTGGTTCGCTGGTCGACCGCGACCTTGGCCATCTGCTCCGGCCGCGTGCCGTATTCGTGCATGTGCCGCCGCGCGATCAGGGCATAGCCCGCGTTCGGCTGCGATATGCCGAACGGCGCATCGAACTCGGCGCGATGCGCCGGGCTCAAATGACCGAGCTGGAGCGAGCCTCCCCCGGCGGTCACGCCACCGATGACGCACAGTACGTTGCGGCACAGTCCGGCATGGATCGCCGCGGCCGCGCGCCAGATCATGCCGGCCGCGGATGCGCCGCCAAGCTCGACGGTGTCGAAATATTTCAGTGACATGCCGAGGTTCTCGCCAACCACCGTCGGCCAGAACATGCTGAAGGAATCGATCGGGGTCGTCGTCAGCAGCCCGTCGATGTCGCGCTTCTCGAACCCGGCATCCTGCGCCGTCTCTCGCGCCAGCCGCGCGATGATCTCGAGCGAGACAAGACCATCCGGGGTCTTGGTCGGCGGGAACTCCGCATAACCGGTAATGGCCGCCGCACCCTTCAGACTCACGATCAATGCCTCGCGCTCGCTATTTCGATCCCGGACGGGCCGGCTTCATGTCGCGGCGAGGATTGCGGAAATGAGCCGGGAAAAATACCTCCCGGATTCGCGAGGGTCGCCGCGCAGCCTCGGGCAGGCGGCTTACCTCTCGTTTTCGCAAGGTGGCATCCCGCATCACCCGGCGCTTCAATCACGTGGCGTTCAATCGTCCTCACTCCGTCGATTTGTGCCGACGGAGACCGATCAAGCTGTGGGAGCATCCCATGCCGATGGGCAGAATCATCCTGAGCGTTGCGTGCGTCGTCGCGAGCACCCTGGCTGCTGCCGCCACCGACAAGAAGTATGACGGTGGCGCGACCGACACCGAGATCAGGATCGGGAACCTGGCGCCCTACAGCGGCCCCTTCTCCGCCTACAGCGCCCTTGCCAAGGCGCAGGAAGCCTACTTTCACAAGATCAACGACGAAGGCGGCATTCATGGACGCCGCATCAAGTTCATCTCCTATGACGATGCCAGCAGTCCACCCAAGACGGTCGAGCAGGTGCGCAAGCTGGTCGAGAGCGACGACGTGCTGGCGGTGCTCGGCCCGCTCGGAACCCCGAGTAACACGGCGATGCAGAAATATCTCAACGCCAGGAAAGTCCCGCAGATCTTCGTCGGATCCGGCGCCGCGAAATGGGCCGATCCGCAGAACTTCCCGTGGACCATGGGCATGTTGCCGAGCTACCGCGGCGAGGGACACATCTACGCGGCCTATCTGCTCAAACAGCGGCCCGAGGCGAAGGTCGGCATCCTCTACGAGAACAACGACTATGGCAGAGACTATTTGAAGGGCTTCAAGGACGGCCTCGGCAATGCCGCCAAGGATATGATCGTGGCCGAGGTCCCCTATGAGACGAGCCAGCCGACGATCGACTCGCAGATCGCCACGCTGAAGGCCAGTGGCGCGGACACGCTGTTCAGCGTCACCAGCGCGCGGTTCGCATCACAGACCATCCGGAAGCTGGCGGAGCTGAACTGGAAACCACGGATATTGCTCAACGGCATCTCGACGTCGATCAGCGCGGTGCTCGAGCCGGCGGGCCTCGAGAATGCGAAGGACATCGTCTCGGCGGCTTCCCTGAAGGATCCGACCGACCCGCAATGGACGAACGATCCCGAGACCAGGGACTACCTGACCTTCCTCGGGAAATACGATCCCGGTGCCAACAAGGCCGATGCGATCGTCACGGCGGGCTATGTCGCGGCTCAACTGATGGTTCAGGTGCTGAGACAGTGCGGCGACGACCTGCGACGGGAGAACGTCATGAAGCAGGCCGCCAATCTCAGGGATTTCCGGGCGGCAATGCTGTTGCCGGGCATCATGGTCAATACCAGCAGCAGCGACTACCGCCCGATCGAGGGAATGCAGTTGGTGAAGTTCGACGGAACCCGCTGGGTGCCATTCGGCCCGATCCTCAACAGCGAGTCGGGCCTTCCGCAGCCTTAGCCTGGACCGCTGCGACGCTCATGCGATCGGACCGATCAGGCCGAGCTGCGCGGCCTTGGCCACTGCCTGCACGCGGGTCTGGGCCTGCAACTTCTTCATCACGTTGTCGATATGAAATCGCGCCGTGCCGGGGCCAAAGCGCAACTCCTTGGCGATCTGCTTGTCGGTCAGCCCGCGTCCTGCCAGGGTGACGCAATCGATCTCGCGCTTGGTGAGATGATTGATGGCTTGTGTCACGTCGGCATTGGCGGCAGCATCGAGGCACGAGTTCATCAGGTAGATGCCGGCGACCACCAACGCCGAACGATGGGTTTCGAGGCAGTGCTCGAGATCGATTCCCTTGCGGTCGAGGAAATGGAGACATCCGACCCGGCCGCGCGGCGCGTGGATCGGAACGCAGAGACCGCCCAGGATGCCGTAGGTCTTCACAAACTCGATATTCTTGCTGGAGACGTCGATCGTCGCGGGGCCCTGACCGTCGTGTCGCCACGTGAAAGGCAAGTATTGCGTTCGGCAGGCCAGATAGACCGGGGATTTCATCCGGTACTGCCGCTTGTCCCATACCCGGCGAAACTCGATGAACTTTTCCGACAACGGCCACCGCGACCGTCCGGCGATATGGAGTTCACTCGATTCGGACGCGAGATCATCCCGAAACAGGACAAGCGGAAGGCCGATGGCTTGGCCAACGGCCTTGACACGATCGAGCGCCGACGCGAAGTCGCAAAGCGTTGCCATCTCCGTGCAAAGCTCCAGGACCTGCTCCTTGCGCATCACGACCTCCCCTGTCGAGGTCCGCTGGACCCACACGGCTGATCTTGTTGTTGATTATCGATCGGCCGCGGATATCAGGACCATCACGATTCGGGATCGTCAATAGACAACCGCAGCCCCCCCCCCGCGGTCGGAGAACACCGCAAGGCGGCAGCGCTCTCCGCCTCAGCAACCTATCCACTGCTTGCGCAGGCTTGGGGATAGCGTGGCAGCTGGGTGCTCGACTGGGCGCGGTGAGCTTGTTAAGTCGCGTCTTCGCAAGGATGATTTGAGTCGAAGCATGACGGTCGCGATCGAGATGGGACAAACGACGGCCGGCGCTTCGGCGGCCATCGACCTCGAGGAGCTCTTGGCCACGCGCCTGCTGGTGCAGGGCAATTCGGGTTCCGGCAAGTCCCATCTGCTGCGACGCCTGCTGGAACAGAGCGCGCCCTGGGTGCAGCAGACCATCATCGATCCCGAAGGCGACTTCGTCACTCTCGCCGAGCGCTTCGGTCACCTCGTGATCGACGCCGAGGATCATACGGAGCGCAGCCTGCAGGTCGCCGGCGAGCGGGTGCGGATTCATCGCGTCTCCACGGTGCTCAATCTCGAAGGGCTCGACGCCGAGAACCAGATGCGGCGTGCCGCGGCCTTCCTCGGCGGGTTGTTCGACGTCGCCCGCGACCATTGGTATCCGATGCTGGTGGTGGTGGACGAAGCGCAATTGTTCGCGCCGGCGATCGCGGGCGAAGTGTCCGACGAGGCGCGCAAGCTGTCGCTCGGCGCGATGACCAATCTGATGTGCCGCGGCCGCAAGCGCGGCCTTGCCGGGATCATCGCGACCCAGCGGCTGGCGAAGCTCGCCAAGAATGTCGCGGCCGAGGCGTCGAACTTCCTGATGGGCCGCACCTTCCTGGACATCGACATGGCGCGCGCCGCCGACCTGCTCGGCATGGAGCGGCGCCAGGCCGAAGCGTTCCGCGACCTGGAGCGCGGACAATTCATGGCGCTCGGACCCGCGCTGTCGCGCCGTCCGCTCGGCCTGCGCATCGGTCCGACCGATACCCAGCCGCGCAACGCGGCACCACGACTGATGCCGCTGCCCGAAGCGACGCTGGAAGACGCGCGCGCGATCATCCTCGCGGCGCCGCCGCCTGAGACCAGCGCCCGGCCGCAGCGCCGGGCACCGTCCCCGGATTTGCTCAGCCAATTGATGGCGGCGAAGTCGCCGGCACCGGAACCGGCTCAAGAGGCTGCGGAACAGCCGCTCAGTGCCGAGCAATTGGCCGAGCGGCGCGAACGGCTGGACCGGATCCTGCGCGCCATCCTCGCCGAGCCGGACGCCGGCTTCCGCGCCATCGGTGTGCTGTATCAGGAGTTCGTGGTCCGCTGCCGCATCGAGGGTCTCGGTGCTGTCGTGCCGGAGCTGACCGATTTCCGCCGCATGCTGACGCGGGCCCGCGCCGGGCTCGGTACAGAGATGGCCGAGGACGACGCGTGGCAGGACGTCTCGCTGCGCGCCTCCCTGCTGCCTGAGGACATGCAGGGCGTCTTCATGATGATCGCCCGCGCGGCGAAGGAAGGCTGGCCCTGCCCGAGCGACGCCGCAATCGCGCGCGCCTACGGCACCCATTCGTTGCGCCGCGCGCGGCATCTTCTGACCTACATCGAGGAGCAAGGCCTGATCGTCTGCCAGCTCGACGGCGCCGGACGGCGGATCGTGACGCTGGTCGAACTGGCCTGGGCAACCGCGGCCGCCGACCCGAACGTGGATGAAGCACCGGCGGAGGCCGCCTGCAACGACTCAACACCGTGAGCCATGCAGGATCAAGACATGCACGAAAAAGGCCCGCCGTGAGGCGGGCCTTTTTGTCGGAACCGGTTGGTCCGAAGCTTGGTTGCGGGGACTGGCATTGGCCAGAACTTGCGCGATCCCCAAGTTGAGGTGGTTGCGGGAGGGCGCAACCATCAGAACTTGCGGACGCAAAAAAGCCGCCCGGTTGGGGCGGCTGATCTACGCGATTTGGCATCGCAATTTGAGATGGTTGCGGGGGCACGCAACCATCTCAAATTGCTTTTTCGAGCGGCGGCATAGCTACCTGCCGGCGCTGTGTTTCCGACGATAGCGTACCACAATGAGGAAGTTCGAATCCCCCACGGCCCGGCAACGAGCCCGGCGATGCCGGCAACGAGGATTTCGTGCTGGGCTGTTGTAGCGGCGGCGACGCCCACGATCAGGCTCGACGTCCATATCAGCCCGTCATTGGCTCCGAGCACTGCGGCTCGAAGCCAGCCGATACGCTCGATGAGATGAGCTTCCTTGTGAATTGTGCGCATGTTTCCCCCTTATCCAAATCCCGGAATCGAGACGCCGAAGACCTGGAGAAGCAAAATGACGTTGAGACCGAGGACGGCGATCGTTCCGGCAACGGCGGTGAGATGGGTGAGACGACCATTGGCGAATTCGCCCATGATCGCGCGGCTGCGCGTGAAAATGACGAGCGCAATCATGGGAAGCGGCAGCGCGAAGGAGAGAACGACCTGGCTGTAGATCAGCGCGTCCGTTGCGTTGGCCCCGAGCAGAACGACGATAAATGCCGGCAGCATCGTTGCCAGCCGGCGCAGCCAGATCGGAAGGCGGAATCCGGTGAAACCCTGCATGATCAGTTGGCCCGCCATGGTGCCGACGGCTGATGAGGAAATGCCGGACGCCATCAGCGAAACCAGGAACACGGAAGCGGCGGCGGCCCCCAGCAAGGGCGTCAGCGTATGGTAGGCCGTGCTGATTTCCGCGACATCGGGATGGCCGGTATGGAAAGCGGCCGCCGCCATCATCACCATGGCGATATTGACCGCGCCGGCGACCGCGAGCGCGACGAAGCATTCCAGATTGGAGAAGCGCACGAGGGCACGGCGCTCTGCATTGTCACGGGCCGACGCCCGGTTCTGCGTCAGACCAGAGTGCAGATAAAGCGCGTGCGGCATGACCGTCGCGCCGATGATGCCGACCGAGATGGTCAGGGCAGCCCCGTCAGGCATTGACGGCATCACGATACCAAGCATCGCTTCGCCCCAGGCGATCGGCGCGATGACCAGTTCGATCACGTAGCAAAGGCCAATCGCTGCTACCAGCGCGCCGATGATGAGTTCCATCGGGCGATAGCCACGCCCCTCGAACAGCAGGACGCCATAGGTCACGATCGCGGTAACGGCCATTCCTGCGATCAGAGGTATGCCGAAGAGCAGCGACAGACCAATGGCGCCACCGAGAAACTCGGCGAGGTCCGTCGCCATCGCGGCAATCTCGCTGACGACCCACATGGCATAGCGCACAGGCGTTGAAACCTGATCGCGGCATATCTCGGCAAGGTTCCGACCGGTGACGATGCCAAGCTTGGCCGAAAGCGCCTGGAAGAGCATGGCAATTAGGTTGGCCATCAGTACGACCCACAGCAGTGAGTAACCGAAGCGGGCGCCCGCCTGGATGTTGGTGGCGAAGTTGCCGGGGTCCATGTAGGCGATCGAGGCGATCACCGCCGGCCCGGCAAAGAGCAGGGCTGATCGCGCACCGCGCCGCCGTCCTGCCAGCACCTCGCGAATTTGCGCGTCGGTTCGCTCCGACAGGCTCTCGCGAACAGCCGTTTCAGTCATCGCGCCTCCTCGGCCTTGCCGCGTCGCGCCGCAGCGCCTGGAGGTCTTCCCGCGCGATCGGCAGCGAGCATGCGTAACGGACCTGGCATCGGCTTGGGCCAGCCGTGAGCAGGAGCTGCGTCAGGCAATCGGGCAAGCGATTACCCCCGGAAAGTATGGAAGCCATCGCTACCGGCGACGAGGTGGCGTTGTTCCTTCGCTTGAACATCAAGCGCTGCCGATGAAGATGCCCGTGACCAGCACGAGAAGACCGCCGAGGACGACCTGAATAATGGCCGAGGTGAAGGGCGTCTCCATGTACTTCCAGCGAATCCAGGCAATGGCGAACAACTCCACCGCCACCACGATCATCGCCGCGATGGTCGCGGTCCAGAAATTGGGGATCAGATAAGGCAGCGTGTGCCCGAGGCCTCCGATTGCGGTCATCAGGCCGCAGATGCCACCGCGCAGCCAGGGATGGCCGCGATCCGTGATCTCGCCGTCGTCGGACAACGCTTCGGTCAGCCCCATGCTGATGCCGGCGCCGATCGATGCGGCAAGGCCGACGACAAACGTGTTCCACGAATTGTGCGTGGCAAAGGCGGCCGCAAAGATCGGGGCCAGGGTCGAGACCGAGCCATCGATCAAGCCGGCGAGGCCGGGCTGTACCACCTGCAAGAGGAAGAGGCGCTTGGCTGTAGCCTCTTCCTCCTCGCTGGCATCGACCGTGCGGGTCGTCTCCAGATTAGCCGCAATGTTGACGTGCTGATGCTCCTCTTCAGCCAGATCGGTGAGCAACGTGCGCATGCCGACATCCGTCGTGCGTTCAGCCGCCTTCGCGTAAAACTGGCTGGCCTCATATTCCATGAGTTGAGCCTGCTTGCGGATCGCATCGAGGCGCAGGTCCTTGAGGAGCCAGACTGGATTGCGCTTCAGGAACCCCTTCACGTCCTGCCGGGTGATATAGGGTAACTCGTCCCCGAACTTGTCAGTGTAGACCTTCAGCAGCCGGCGGCGGTGTCCCTGCTCCTCGGCAGCCATTTCCTCGAACGCCCGCGCCGAGGCCGGATAGGTGCCACGCAGCTTCGCTGCGAAATTGAGATAGATTCGTGCGTCCTCCTCCTCATTTGCAACGGCCAGGGCCAGCACCTCGGATTCGGAGAGGTCGTCAAAACGCTTCATGGATCACCAGATTTAGAATGATTCTAATCATGGTAACCGTTGGCGATCGAGTCTGTCAATATTTTAGAATCATTCTAAAAATATGCACCCACTTCCAGTCGTTGAGACCGCTCCTCTGCTCCAGTTTGTGGTCACGCCGATCCGAACGAGGGCCGCCGCTACCACCAAAAGAACCAGCACGTCGTAAGTCGGGGCGAGACCGGGGGGGCAAGGCGCAAGGGCGGCCGAGACGGATGGGAACCCGGCCCGGCCGAGCGTCAGCGATCCCTTGCGCCGCGCCAGGGGGCAGCGCCCCCAAGCAACCTGTCCGGCGTGAGCGAAGCGGGAGCCGGAGGGAAGATCCGATCGGGATGCCGGAAATCTGAAAGTCGAAATCTCCTCATCCCGATCTCTCTATTTTCTTGAAGGCGGCGGGCATGAGCATAAAGAAGCCCCGATCTTGGCGGGGCTTCTGGAAGGCTGGCCTCAATCGCCGTTGCGGCGGGACCAGATGAGGTTGTGGCCGCTGCCGTCCTCGGCTTCGACCAGGCTGGCGTAGATCGGGGCCGGGAAACTCGGATCGTCCAGCTTGACGGAGAGGTATTCCCAGCTGCTCTCGCGGGCGGTTTTCTTCCAGGCCGCACCGAACTCGGTCGCACCGGCGAAGATGCGGAAGTCGGGGCCGCGCTTGCTTTCGCCTTCGGTGGGGACGAACTTGGCCTTGACGTTGAGGGTCAGGGTCTTGACCGCGCCGGTGAAGCCCGCGCCGTTTTCGTTCTTGGTGAAGGTGCCGATGGTTGCCATTGCCGTATTCCTTTTCCTGTCGGGCCGCACCATTGCGACCTCGATAAGGGTCGTGAGACCGGGGACGATCGGCCCCGCACCCGAAGGGCCGGAATGAAGTGGAAGGCGGCCGGCGACGGCTTTTTTGGATCGCGATGCAAAGCCGAAGGCGGCGGACAAAAGTTGGCGACGGACGTTGCGGGAGACGAGCGAGGCGAAGCCGGTTCTCGGTCAGACCCATGCCAATCGAGATCGCGGATGGAGCGCCCGTTTCAGGAAATCAGGGGAATACGGCAATGGCGGCCGTCCCTGCGCCTCGCCGCTCGAGAACGGAAACGGCGCGGGGTTCGCTGGTCGATGTTCTGCCGCCTGACCTTCATCGTCAAGGCCGGCAACCGCCCCCGATGGGTGTAAGCGATGCTCGGCCGAGCTTTCGCTCCCTCGCTGCACAGGCTGGGTTTGATGCTGCCGGAACGACTGCTCACGAGAGCAGCCATGAATGCCTTGGCCCGCAACTTCGATCCGGGTTTCCGGTGCTGCTCTGCTCCCTGCCGTGATCGACCGAGTGGAGCTGCCTCATCACACTGGTGTCAGTGCGATGGTGAATGAGGCCCGCCTATGTGGGGCGCTCGCGAAATGACCGCCGCTGCCTTTGCGTTTTGCGTTAGCGATCGAAGCCGAATGGCGGAAACGCGCCATGGGCGTGGTTCCGGCGCAGCCGAGAGCGCGGCCCGAAGGGCAACGCCAAAGCTCTTTTTATACCCTCATCGGGTAGCCAGCACCGGTAATGGATCGTGGGGCATCGCCCTAGCTAGGACCAATCGACATTCAGGATTCAGTTCTGTCGTGATGTGTGATTCATGGGGCTCCAGACCCGTTGGTCTGGAGCCTGCAGATGTCGAAGCCGAAGCGCTACGAATTGACCCTTGAGCAATGGCGCCGGGTCGGGGGTTTGTTGCCCGGCAAGCCCGGTGATCCGGGCCGTTCTGGGGCGGATAATCTCAATTTCGTCAATGGCGTGCTCTGGGTACTGCGCTCCGGCGCACATTGGCATGACCTGCCTGATCGCTATGGCAAGTGGAAAACTGTCCACAAGCGCTTCACGCGATGGGCGAAGGCCGGCGTATGGGAACGTGTCTTCGCCCACCTGATCGACGATCCCGACAACGATTATGTGAGCCTCGATTCAAGCCTCGTGCGCGCTCATCAGCAGGCAGCCACCGGAAGGGGCGGCGGGCAAAAAGGGGGGACCAGGCTCTGGGGCGCTCCAGAGGAGGACTGACGACCAAGATCCACATGGCCGTGGATGCGCTGGGCCGACCACTGAAGCTGATCCTCACGCCCGGACAGCGCGGCGATGCACCGCTCGCCCCGGCCCTGCTCCAGGGCCTCTCGCCACGCCGCGTGCTTGCCGACAAGGCCTATGATGCCAATACCCTTCGCGGCTTGATCGCCAGCATGGGCGCCGAAGCCGTCATTCCCTGCATCCCCACCCGCAAGCAGCCGATCCCCTACGATTTCGAGGCCTACAAGGTCCGCAACACCATCGAGCGATGCTTCAACAAGCTCAAACACTTCCGACGCATCGCAACCCGCTTCGACCGGCGCGCCGCAAACTTCCTCAGCTTCCTACACCTCGCCGCAGCAATGCTATGGATGCGCTGAATGTCGATTCAGCCTAAACCTTCCTCCAGCGCGCATTGAATTCAGTGTGTTGGAATTTCGAAGGACACTTATCTTTTTGGATAAATATCGTTGACAAGGCCACGCCGCTGTATTTAGCTTACCCAAATGGGTAACCAATTGCATCTCCAGTTCCATGCCCTTGCAGACCCGACACGGTTGGCCGTTGTCGAGCGTCTTCTGGCCGGCCCAGCAACGGTCGGTGAGCTTGCAAAGCCTTTTGACATGGCCTTGCCGCCCTTTACGAAACATCTCGGCGTTCTGGAGCGCTCCGGCCTCATTACAAGCAAGAAAGTGGGGCGCGTTCGGATTTGCGCGATCAATCCGGAAGTCATGGCCCGGATTGAAGACTGGTTTTCCGACCGCCGCGCGCTCCTGGAAGCGCGCCTGAATGCTCTTGAATCGTATCTCGATCACGACCGGCAACATTGAGGAGTCTAGTATGTCGAACAGCCCCGAAATGATTTGCGACACAATCAGGGTGGAACGCCTTCTAAAGGCGTCGCCCGCCCGCGTGTTCGCCGCCTTGACCGACCATGAAGCTCGGCGTCGTTGGGAGCCGACGCCGGAGGGTATTACGGCAGGGCCGGTGGCAAGGTGTTCTCCGATCCTCACCGGGATCGCCAGCCAGACTGTCAATCGGCGTTCAAATTTGACCCCGTATCGGCTTCCAATTTTGACCCCCTTGAGCGGCTCGGTTTGGCGGTAGCGCTCGTCTCGTCGGAGCTGGCCGGGATTGCGGAGACGAGACGAGCG
>Ga0268288_10069_pt1 | contig 79045 bp, 69 predicted proteins | sample BraspS3V5C_FD_191349 | JGI IMG/M metagenome (GOLD analysis project Ga0268288, IMG submission 191349) | Soil microbial communities from Anza Borrego Desert, Southern California, United States - Bradyrhizobium sp. S3-V5C | ecosystem: Environmental > Terrestrial > Soil > Desert | place: USA...
GGCCACGTGCAGGTGGTCCTGGTCGGTCATCGGCTCGACCGCCTTGTTGACCCGCCGGTTCACCGACACGATCGTCGCCCAGGTGGCGGGCGTCAGGCTGATCCGGGCCGGCTCGCCCCGGTCCAGCACGCACTCCGCCGCGTAGGTCTGGCAGAACGTCACCCAGGCCGCGATCGGCTTGGCGTCGCCCAGGACCTTGGCACCGGCCTCGGTCGGCAGGCTCGCCAGCGTCTGCGCCTGAGCCGGGGCGGCGAGGCTAAGCAGCGTCGCCGCTCCGACCAGCATCCCCCGAACCGTCCTGAGAAGCCCCGCGCCCATCGAACCCGTCCCCGTTGTTGAGGACAGGATTGCGCCGCAGAGCCTCCGCGGCGCTGAAGCGGATGCGCGCAATTTTATCGATTTGCCGGTGCGGGCCCAGTCAGGCGCGACAGCGTCGACGGGAGACTTGAGAACCCCAGTAAATCGGCGGCTTCAGCTTCGGAAACCGGAAACCTTGAGGTTTCGTCGCCCGTAGACCCGAGCCTTCAGGCGCGCCGCCGCCGTCATCGCGAGCGCAGCGAAGCGATCCGGGGCCACGCCGCGCCGACCGATCTCGCGCTGCCCTGGGTCGCCTCGCCGCGCCCGCGATCACGGGGCGGAATCGCTCACCCCGCCGTCTGGTCGAGCTTGCGCTCGGCCTCGCCCTTCAGCTCCGGGAAGTCCGCCTGCGTGTAGGCGCGGCCCCGGTGCGGATCCTCGGTGATGCCCTCGTGCTCCAGGCGGCGCAGCTGCACCCGCCGGATCTTGCCCGAGATCGTCTTGGGCAGATCGGTGACGAATTCGAGCCCGCGCAGGCGCTTGAAGGTCGCGAGCCGGGCATTGGTGAAGCGGAAGATGTCGAGCGCCGTCTCGGGCCCCGGGATGGCTCCAGCCACCAGGGACACGTAGGCCTTCGGGATGGTGTGGCGCATCGGGTCGGGCACCGGCACCACCGCCGCCTCGGCCACGGCCGGGTGCTCGATCAGCACGCTCTCCAGCTCGAAGGGGCTGATCCGGTAGCCCGACGACTTGAACACGTCGTCGGCCCGGCCCACGAACGTGTAGCAGCCCTGCTCGTCCACGAAGGCGACGTCGCCGGTGTGGTAGAGGTCGCCGGCGGCGCCCGACAGGTTGCCCTGGCCGTCGTCGTAGCCCTGCATCAGGCCGGCGGGGCGGTGGGCCCCGAGTTCGAGGCAGACCTCGCCCTCGGAGGCCGGCTGGCCGTCGAGGTCGAGGACGCGGACCCGGTAGCCCGGCAGGGGTCGGCCCAGCGCCCCGGGCACGACCGGCTGGCCCGGCGTGTTGGCCATGAGCGCCGTGGTCTCGGTCTGGCCGTAACCGTCGCGGATCGTGAGGCCCCAGGCGGTCTTCACGCGCTCGATCACCTCGGGGTTCAGGGGCTCGCCCGCCGCGCAGACCTCGCGCAGGGCGAGGCGCTTCCCGGTCAGGTCCTCCTGGATGATCATCCGCCAGACGGTCGGAGGCGCGCAGAGCGTGGTGGCGCCGGTGCGCTCCAGCTGCGCCAGCAGTGCGGCCGCGTTGAACGGCGCCTGGTTGATCACCAGGATCGTCGCCCCGGCATTCCAGGGCGCGAAGAACGAGGACCACGCGTGCTTCGCCCAGCCCGGCGAGGAGACGTTGCAGTGCACGTCCCCCGGCTGGAGCCCGAGCCAGTACATCGTCGAGAGGGCTCCCACCGGGTAGGAGCGGTGGCTGTGGCGCACCAGCTTCGGCTTCGCCGTGGTGCCGGAGGTGAAGTAGAGGAGCAGCGGGTCGTCGGCGCCGGTGGGCCCGTCGGGCGCGAAGGTCTCGGACGCCTCGAACGCGTCGTCGTAGGCCGCCCAGCCCTCCGTCGGAGCCCCGGTGACGAGGCGGACGGCGCCACCCGTGTCGAGGCCGGCGAACCGCGCGATCTGCTCCGGGCCGGCCACGATCGCCCGCGGGCGCCCGCGAGCGAGGCGGTCGGCGAGCTCGTCGGCCGTGAGCAGCGTGGTCGCCGGGATGACCACGGCGCCGAGCTTCATCGCGGCCAGCATGGTCTCCCACAGGGCCGGCACGTTGCCGAGCAGCAGGAGCAGGTGGTCACCGCGCTTCAGGCCGAGCTGCCGCAGGTGGTTGGCCACCTGGCCGGAGCGGCGGGCGAGTTCCCCGAAGGTCAGGCTCTGCTCGGCCCCGCTGCCGGCCTCGACGATCCGCAGGGCGGCGCGGTCGCGGCTCTCGGGTCCGGCGAGGACGGCGTCGAACCAGTCGAGCGCCCAGTTGAACGGCACCGGATCCGGCCACGCGAAGGCCGAGACGGCGGCGGCGTAGTCGGTGCGATGGGCCAGCAGAAGGTCGCGGGCCTCCCGGAAGCTCGGCATGGTCGTTCCCCTCCCTGTCTTATGGTCTCGCTCCCCGCCCCTCCCGCCGGGGCGGGCCGCGTTCAGGTGTTCTCGAACCGGGGCGGCCGCTTCTCCACGAAGGCGGCCATGCCCTCCTTCTGGTCCTTGGTGGCGAACATGGCGTGGAACACCCGCCGCTCGAACCGGATCCCCTCGGTCAGCGTGGTCTCGTAGGACCGGTTGACCGCCTCCTTGGTCATCATGGCGATCGGCAGCGACATCGACGCGATGGTCTCGGCCGCCTTCAGCGCCTCGTCGAGGAGCTGGTCGGCCGCGATCACCCGCGACACGAGACCGGCGCGCTCCGCCTCGGCGGCGTCCATCATCCGGCCGGTCAGGCACATCTCCATGGCCTTGGCCTTGCCGACGAAGCGGGTCAGCCGCTGGCTGCCGCCGATCCCCGGCATCACCCCGAGCTTGATCTCGGGCTGGCCGAACTGCGCCGTGTCGGCCGCCAGGATGATGTCGCACATCATGGCGAGCTCGCAGCCGCCGCCGAGCGCGTAGCCTGCGACCGCGGCGATGATCGGCTTGCGCACGGCGACGAAGCGCTCCCAGTCGGCGAACCGGTCGCCCGCGTACATCTCCGCGTAGGTGGCGTGCTGCATCTCCTTGATGTCGGCGCCGGCCGCGAAGGCCTTGGCCGAGCCGGTGACGACGATGCAGCCGATCCCCGGATCGGCATCCGCCTCGGTCGCTGCCCGGATCACCTCCCGGGTCAGCTGCGCGTTGAGGGCGTTCAGCGCCTTCGGCCGGTTGAGGGTGATCAGCAGGACGCGCCCGCGCGTCTCCGTCAGGATCGTCTCGTACGGCTCGCTCACGACTCGCCTCCCTGCCCGCGGAGCATACGGATGATCGCGGAAAAGTCCTCTCCCCCGTGGCCCGCGCCCTCGAACAGACCGTAGATCTGCGCGGCCTCGGCGCCCAGCGGCGTCGCCGCCCCCGCGGCGATGGCGGCGGCCTGGGCGAGCCGGAGGTCCTTGAGCATCAGCGCCGCGGCGAAGCCCGGCTTGTAGCCGTTGTTGGCCGGCGAGGCCGGCACCGGGCCCGGCACCGGGCAGTAGGTGGTCAGCGACCAGCACTGGCCCGAGGAGACCGAGGCGACGTCGTAGAGCGCCTGGTGCGACAGGCCGAGCTTCTCGCCGAGCGCGAACGCCTCGCTGACGCCGATCATCGAGATGCCGAGGATCATGTTGTTGCAGATCTTGGCCGCCTGCCCGGCGCCGGCATCGCCGCAATGGAACACGTTCTTGCCCATCGCCTTCAGCAGCGGCTCCGCCCGGTCGAAGGCGGCCTCGGCGCCGCCGGCCATGAACGTGAGCGTTCCGGCCTTCGCGCCGCCGGTCCCGCCGGAGACCGGCGCGTCCACCGACAGGCAGCCGCGCGCCGCGGCGAGGGCGTGGGCCTTGCGGGCGCTCTCGACATCCACCGTGGAGGAATCGATCAGCAGCGTGCCGGCGGGCAGCGCCTCGACGAGCTGCGTCCAGACCTCGACCACGTGCCGCCCGGCCGGCAGCATGGTGACCACGACATCCGCCCCTTCGGCCGCCTCCAGGGCCGAGCCCGCGACCGCGATCCCCTCGGCGCGCGCCGCCTCCAGCGAGGCCGGTACGAGATCGAAGCCGCGCACCGCGTGACCCGCCTTCACGAGGTTGGCCGCCATGGGCCCGCCCATGTTGCCGAGACCGATGAACCCGATGGTCTGTGCCATCCCGTCCTCCCTTGATTGTTGTCCCTCGCGTCTCCCACCCGCGTCCTCGTCCTGAGCCGACGAAGCGGGCCTCGAAGGAGGGCTCCAGGGATCACAGCGGCTCCTGGAGCCCTCCTTCGAAGCCTACGCTTCGTCGGCTCAGGACGAGGGTTTGGGTGGGAACGTGCGACGCGTCATCACACCGGCCCCGTGCGCGCGTCCGAAAAAACCGGCGCCGCCCGCTTCTCCAGCCAGCGGGCGATCCGCGCCGGGTCGACCGCGTCGAGGGTCGGCGGGGTCCAGCGCGGGCTCTTGTCCTTGTCGATCACCGCGGCGCGGATGCCCTCGCGGAAGTCGCCCTCCGCCAGCAGCGCCAGCGAGGCGTGGAACTCGCGCTCCAGGCAGGCCTCCAGGTTCGGCGCGCCGCGGCCGAGGCGCAGGAGGCACAGCGTCAGGACGAGGCTCGACGGCGCCTTGGTCAACAGCGTTGCCCGGGTCGTGGCGGCGAAGTCGGAGCCGTCCGCCTCGAGGGCCGAGAGGATCTCGTCGACCATGTCGAAGGAAAAGCAGCGGTCGATCACCGCGCGGTGCGCGGCCAGGGGCGCCGGGCCGGGGTCCTGCGCGGACCGGGCGATCACGTCCCGCACGCCCTCCTGCCCGGCATCCGGATCGAGCGCCAGGAGGTCGTCGATGAGGTTGGGCAGCCTCGCGGACGGGACCATGACGTCGGCCAGGCGGCAGAAGATCGCGTCGGCGGCGCCGACCGGCTCGCCGGTCAGGCCGAGATAGGTGCCGATCTCGCCGGGCGCGCGCGGCAGCAGCCACGTCCCGCCGACATCCGGCAGGTAGCCGATGCCGGTTTCCGGCATGGCGACGCGGGAGCGCTCGGTGACGATCCGGTGCGATGCGTGGCCCGCGAGCCCGACACCCCCGCCCATGGTGATGCCGTCCATCACCGCCACGAACGGCTTCTCGTAGGCGGCGATGCGGGAATCGAGCCTGTACTCGTCGCGCCAGAAGGTCTCGGCGAAGGCGGTGCCGGGATTGTCGTAGAGGGAGCGCAGGTCGCCGCCGGCGCAGAGGCCGCGCTCGCCCTCGCCGGTGAGCAGCACCGCGGCGATTCCGGGATCCGCCGAGAACTGGTCGAGCGCCCGGTCGATCTCGCCCACCATGCCATGCGTCAAGGCGTTCAGGGCCTTCGGCCGGTTGAGCCGAAGGCGCCCCAGCGCGCCGACCCGCTCGACGATCACGTCGCTCATCGGCGCCCCCCGGTCAGCCCGCGGGCGATGATCAGCCGCATGATCTCGTTGGTCCCTTCGAGGATCTGGTGCACGCGCAGGTCCCGGACGATCTTCTCCACGCCGTACTCGGCGAGGTAGCCATAGCCGCCGTGCAGTTGCAGCGCTTGGTTGGCCACCTCGAAGGCCGCGTCGGTGACGTGGCGCTTGGCCATGGCGCAGAGCTGGGTCGCGGACGGGTCCTTGGCGTCGAGCGCGGCGGCCGCGTGGCGCAGGAAGGTGCGCGACACTTCCAGGCTGGTCGCCATGTCGGCGAGCCGGAACTGCAGCGCCTGGAAGTCGGTGAGCCTGGCCCCGAACGCGCGCCGGTCGCCCATGTAGGCGAGCGCCTTGTCGAGGGCCGCCTGCGCGCCGCCGAGCGAGCAGGCGGCGATGTTGAGCCGGCCGCCGTCGAGGCCGCTCATGGCGATCTTGAAGCCCTGGCCCTCCGCGCCGAGGCGGTTGCCCACCGGCACGCGGCAGCCGTCGAAGCGGACGGCCCGGGTCGGCTGGGCGTTCCAGCCCATCTTGCGCTCGTCGGCCCCGAAGGAGAGGCCGGGCGTGCCCTTCTCCACCACGATCGCCGAGATGCCCGAAGGGCCCGCCTCGCCGGTGCGGACCATGCAGACGTAGAGGTCGCTGGCGCCGGCGCCGGAGATGAACTGCTTCTCGCCGGAGAGCACGTAATGGTCGCCGTCCCGCTCGGCGCGGGTGCGCAAAGCCGCGGCGTCGGAGCCGGAGCCCGGCTCGGTGAGGCAGTAGCTGGCGATCCGCTCCATGCCCATGAGCGACGGCAGCCAGCGCCGGCGCTGGTCGTCGTCGCCGTAGGCGTCGATCATCCAGGCGCACATGTTGTGGATCGAGAGGAACGCCGCCACGGTCGGGCAGCCGGCGCTGAGCGCCTCGAAGATCAGCGTCGCGTCGAGGCGCGACAGGCCGGACCCGCCGACATCCTCGCGGACGTAGATGCCCGCCATGCCGAGGGCGGCGGCCGCCCGCAGGGTCTCGACCGGGAAGGTCTTGTCCCGGTCCCAGTCGAGGGCGTGCGGCGCGATGTGCTCGGCCGCGAAGCCGAGGGCCATCTCGCGGATCGCGGTCCGGTCCTCGTCGAGCCCGAAACTCATGGACACTCCCTCCGATTCACCGCGCAACCGCGCGGGGCCTGCACCTCCGGCGCGTGGGGCGCGGCGTGCACCCTCTCCCGTTCGGGAGAGGGTTGGGGTGAGGGATCAGGTCTGTCCGGAGAGTTCTCGCCCCTGACCCCGTCCCACTCCCGCACGGGAGAGGGGACCCGCGCCCCCGACCTCGAACCGCCGCGCTCTACCGCATCGTCGGGATGGAGAACTCCGCCCCGCTCTTGATGCCGCTCGGCCAGCGCTGCGTCACGGTCTTGGTCTTGGTGTAGAACCGGATCGAGTCCGGCCCGTGCTGGTTCAGGTCGCCGAAGCCCGAGCGCTTCCAGCCACCGAAGGTGTGGTAGGCGATCGGGACCGGGATCGGCACGTTCACGCCGACCATGCCGACGTTGACCCGGGCGGTGAAGTCGCGGGCCGCGTCGCCGTCCTGGGTGAAGATCGCGACGCCGTTGCCGTACTGGTGGGTCGAGGGCAGCGCCAGCGCCTCCTCGTAATCCTTGGCCCGCACCACCGAGAGCACGGGGCCGAAGATCTCCTCCTTGTAGATCGTCATGTCGGGCGTCACGCGGTCGAACAGCGAGCCGCCCATGTAGAAGCCGTTCTCGTAGCCCTGGAGCTTGAAGCCGCGGCCGTCGACCGCGAGCTGCGCGCCCTCGGCGACGCCCTTGTCGATGTAGCTCTTCACCCGCTCCACCGCCTCGGCGGTGACGAGCGGGCCGTAATCGGCCGAGCCGTCATGCGAGGGACCGATCTTGAGCGACTCGACCCGCGGGATCAGCTTCTCCATCAGCCGGTCGGCGGTCTGCTCGCCCACCGGCACCGCCACCGAGATCGCCATGCAGCGCTCGCCCGCCGAGCCGTAGCCGGCGCCGATCAGCGCGTCGACCGCTTGGCCCATGTCGGCGTCCGGCATGATGATCATGTGGTTCTTGGCGCCGCCGAAGCACTGGGCGCGCTTCCCCGTCTCGGCGGCGCGGACGTAGATGTACTCGGCGATGTGCGAGGAGCCGACGAAGCCCACCGCCTTGATGTCCTCGTCGTCGAGGATCGCGTCGACCGCCTCCTTGTCGCCGTTGACGACGTTGAGGATGCCCGGCGGGAGGCCCGCCTCCAGGAAGATCTCGGCGATGCGGATCGGCACGCTCGGGTCGCGCTCGGACGGCTTCAGGATGAAGGCGTTGCCGCAGGCGATCGCCGGGGCGCATTTCCACAGCGGGATCATGGCCGGGAAGTTGAACGGCGTGATGCCGGCGACCACGCCGAGCGGCTGGCGCAGGGAGTAGACGTCGATGCCGGGCCCGGCCCCTTCCGTGTACTCGCCCTTGAGCAGGTGCGGGATGCCGCAGGCGAACTCCACGACCTCGACGCCGCGCTGGATGTCGCCCTTGGCGTCCGGCACGGTCTTGCCGTGCTCGGAGGCGAGGAGTTCGGCGAGCGAGTCGTTCTCGGCGCGGATCAGCTCCAGGAAGCGCATCATCACGCGGGCCCGCTTCTGCGGGTTGGTCGCCGCCCACGCCGGCTGCGCCGCCTTGGCGTTCTCGACGGCGGCGCGGAGCTCCGCCTTGCTGGCCAGGGCGACCTTGGCCTGGACCTCGCCGGTCGAGGGATGGAAGACGTCCGCGAACCGTCCGCTCTCGCCGCCGACGTTCCGGCCGCCGATGTAATGCCCGATCGTGCGCACGCGCGCCTCCCTGTGATGTGGCGTTCGATTTTGGCGCACCCTATCAGGATCGCTTGAGCGATAAAGCCGGATGCGCTTACAGTCGTCGTGCATCGATGCACAGCGAGGGTGCGGCCATGGCCAGGACGGGGCCCAACTGGGACGACCTCCGCTTCTTCCTCGCGGTGGCGCGGACGGGAACGCTGAGCGCTGCCGGGGCCCGCACCGGCACCGAGCACACCACGGTCGGGCGCCGGATCCGTGCCCTGGAGGAAGGGCTCGGCGCCCGGCTGTTCCACCGCAGCAACCTCGGCTACGCGCTCACCGAGGACGGCGCGAACCTGCTGGGCGTCGCGGAGGCCATGGAGAGCGCGTTCCTGTCGGCGAGCGCCGCCACGGAGGCCGCCCAGACGGTCTCCGGCACGGTCCGGATCGGCGCGCCGGACGGGTTCGGCAGCGTGTTCCTCGCACCCCGGATGCACCGGCTCACCGCCCGCCACCCGGGGCTGGAGGTCGAGATCATGGCGACCGCCCGGATCTTCAGCCTGTCGAAGCGCGAGGCCGACATCGTCATCAGCCTCTCGGGCCCGCAGCAGGCGCGGGTGGTGGCGCGCCGGCTGACCGATTACCGGCTGCTCGTCTACGCGGCCGAATCCTACCTCGCGGGGGCCGCGCCGATCGCGGAGGTCGGGGACCTCTCGGGGCATCCCTTCGTCGGCTACATCGAGGACATGCTGTTCACGCGCGAGCTGAACTATCTCGGCGCCCTGGGGCCGCCGGTCTCCGCGCGGCTGCGCTCCACCAACCTCCTGGCCCAGGTCCACGCGACGCTCGGCGGCGCGGGCCTCTGCGTCCTGCCGGCCTTCATCGCGGCGGCCCATCCGGGTCTCGTGCCGGTGCTGCCCGGGGCGGTAGCCCTGACACGCTCGTTCCACATGCACATCCACGAGGATCACCGGAAGGCGGCCCATATCCGCGCGGTGGCGGGCTTCATCGCGGGCGAGGTGGAGGCCGCCGCCGCGCTGTTCGCCGGGCCGGCAGTGTAAGCGCCGGCAGTTTCGCCCGGCGCGCGCAGGTCCTAAGATCGCCGTCCCGGCGGACCAGCAGAGGCGCCGGGAGGGAGAAGCAACAGAATGGTCGCCTCGATCGCCCTGCCCCGGCTGATGCGCGTCGGCGCCGGCGCCTCGCGGCTCCTGCCGGAGGTGCTCGGCCAGCTCGGCCTGTCGCGCCCCTTCGTGGTCACCGACCCCTACCTCGCCGGCAGCGGCCGCACCGACACGCTGCTCGAGCGGCTCACCGCGGCGGGCGCGCGTGCCACGATCTTCTCCGAGACCGTGCCGGACCCGACCGTCGCCTCCGTGGAGGCGGCGCTGGCGGCCCTCCAGGCGGGCGACTTCGACTGCGTGGTCGGCTTCGGCGGCGGCAGCCCGATGGACACCGCCAAGGCGGTGGCGGTGCTCGCCCGCCACGGCGGCCACATGCGCGACTACAAGGCGCCCCGCCAGCAGGACGAGTCCGGCCTGCCGATCGTGGCGATCCCGACCACCGCCGGCACCGGCTCGGAGGCGACCCGCTTCACCATCGTGACCGACGAGGCCTCGGACGAGAAGATGCTCTGCATCGGCCTCGCCTACCTGCCGGTCGCGGCCCTGGTCGATTACGAGCTGACGCTCACCAAGCCGAAGCGGCTCACGGCGGACACCGGCATCGACGCCCTGACCCACGCGATCGAGGCCTACGTCTCGCGCAAGTCGAACCTGTTCTCGGACGGGCTGGCGCTGCAGGCGATGCGGCTGATCGCCCCGAACCTGCGCCGGGTCTGGACCGATCCCGGCGACCGGGCGGCGCGCGAGGCGATGATGCTCGGCGCCACCCAGGCGGGCATCGCGTTCTCGAACGCCTCGGTGGCGCTGGTCCACGGCATGAGCCGGCCGATCGGCGCGCATTTCCACGTGGCGCACGGGCTCTCGAACGCGATGCTGCTGCCGGCGGTGACGGCCTTCTCGGCCCCGGCCGCCGTCGACCGGTACGCCGCCTGTGCCCGCGCCATGAAGATCGCCGGCCCCGACACCGACGATCGCTCGGCGGTGTCGGCCCTGGTGGCCGAGCTCGAGGCACTGAACGACGACCTCGACGTGCCGGGGCCGCGGGAATACGGGATCGACCCGGCCCGCTGGGAGGCGCTGCTGCCCACCATGGCGGCCCAGGCGCTGGCCTCCGGCTCCCCGGCCAACAACCCGGTGGAGCCCACCGCCGACGAGATCGTGGCGCTGTACCGGCGCGTCTGGGCGGGCTGACGACGGCGTCCTATCGGCGGCCCGCGAGCGCCGTCGTCTCCGCGAGCGGAGCGAGACGCCTGAGCAGCGCCACGCTCTCCGAGGCCGCGTAGCGCTCAGTCGCCTCGCTGCGCTCGCGATGACGGAGGGGCATCTGCGCCCCTCCCTCGTCCCTACTTCGCCGCCGTCAGCGGGCAGCCGCTCTCGGCCGGGGTGGCGAAGGCCTCCTTGCCGGGGATGGTCGAGATCAGCTTGTAGAGGTCCCACGGACCCTTCGACTCGGCCGGCTTCTTCACCTCGAACAGGTACATGTCGTGGACCATGCGGCCGTTCGGCTGCACGATCCCGCCATGGGCGAAGACGTCGTCCACCGGCAGTTCCTTGAGCTTGGCGTTGACCGCGTCGGTCTCGTCGGTGCCGGCCGCCTTGACGGCCTTCAGGTAGGACAGGACCGCCGAGTAGGTGCCGGCCTGGATCATGTTGGGCATCCGGCCGGTGCGCTTCATGTAGCGCTGGCCGAAGGCGCGGGTCTCGTCGTTGGCGTCCCAGTACCAGCCCTCGGTGAGCGTCAGGCCCCGGGGCGACCTTGAGTCCGAGCCCGTGCACCTCCGAGAGGGTGAACAGCAGGGCCGCGAGCTTCTGCCCGCCCTCGACGATGCCGTACTCGGCCGCCTGCTTGATCGCGTTCGAGGTGTCGAGGCCGGCATTGGCGAGCCCGATCACCTTGGCCTTCGAGCCCTGCGCCTGGAGCAGGAAGGACGAGAAGTCCTGGTTCGAGAGCGGGTGCCGGACGCTGCCCAGCACCTTGCCGCCGTTGGCGATCACCACCTTGCTGGTGTCGGCCTCCAGCGCCGAGCCGAAGGCGTAGTCGGCGGTGAGGAAGAACCACGTGTTGCCGCCCGCCCGGGTCAGCGCGCCGCCAGTGCCCACCGCCAGCGCCCGCGTGTCGAACGCCCAGTGGTAGCCGTACGGCGTGCAGGCCTTGCCGGTGAGGTCGCTGGTCGCCGCCCCGGTGGTGATGGTGATCTTCTTCTTCTCCTTGGACAGGCCCTGGACCGCCAGCGCCACCGAGGAGGTGGTCAGCTCCATGATCGCGTCGACCCCGTCGCGGTCGTACCATTGCCGGGCGATCGCCGAGGCGATGTCGGGCTTGTTCTGATGGTCGGCCGTGAGGATCTCGATCGGCACGCTGCCGATCTTGCCGCCCATGTCCTCCACCGCCATGCGGGCGGCCTCGACCGAGCCCTGGCCGCCGTACTCGGCGTAGAGGCCGGACTGGTCGTTGAGGATGCCGATCCGTATCGCGTTGTCCGAGAAGCTTCCCTGCGCGGCCGCCGGGGCGGAGCCGAGCGCGGTCCCCGCGAGGGCGGTCGCCAGCACCGCGCCGCCGATTGTCCTGATCATGTCTCCCCCCGGTTCGCCCGAGTGCCCGCTTCTGAGGCGGTTCCGGCGGCACGATAGGGGACGACCCGGCGCTGCGCCACGGCCGAGGTCGAGCGGAGGCTGAAGGATTCCGCGGATTGTGACGCGGTTCCGGTCGCCCCGTTTCCGGACCGGCGACAACGGCAGAGGTTATAATACCTTAACCATAATTACACGAATCCCCGCGCAGGTTCCGGTCATGGACGGCAATCCGGCCGTCTCCGGCGCGTGGCGATGCGATGAACCCAGCCCGTTTCGCCGTCCTCGGTATCGCCCTCGCGGCGGGGACCGGGGCGGCCTTCCTGATGAGCGGCGGCGACCCGCCACCGCCGCCACCGCCGCCGGCGGCCGAGGCGCCGCCGCAGCCGACGACCGACGTGCTCGTGGCCGCCATCGACATGCCCATGGGCCAGGTGCTCCGGGCCGCGGACCTGCGCTGGCAGCCCTGGCCGGACGGCGCCGTGGCCAACGGCTACATGACCCGCAAGATCAACCCCAAGGCCCTCGAGGAGACCGTGGGCGCGTCCGTGCGCTCGGGCTTCCTGACGGGCGAGCCGATCCGCGCCCAGAAGCTGGTGCGCCCGGAGAGCGGCTTCATGGCGGCGATCCTGCCGCCCGGCATGCGCGCGGTCGCCATCGTCACCGACAGCCGCGGCACCAACTCGGCCGGCGGCTTCATCCTGCCGAACGACCGCGTCGACGTGATCCGCACCTTCCGCGACGAGTCCAATTCGCGGGCCAACAACAGCGACGTGCAGCTCTCCCAGACGATCCTGACCGACATCCGCGTCCTGGCGATCGGTCAGCTGGTCCAGGAGAAGAACGGCACCAACGTCGTCACCGGCGAGACCGCGACGCTGGCCGTCACGCCCGCGCAGGCCGAGACCCTGGCCCTCGCCCAGAAGGTCGGCGCCCTGACCCTCTCCCTGCGCAGCCTCGCCGATGCCGGGCGGCCGCCCGAAGCCACGCCGCTGGCCGACGCGTCCGCCGCGCAGATGCCCGAACCCGCCCTGACCGTGGTGCGCTTCGGCGTCGCGCGGCAGCAGACGCCGTGACCGCCATGATCGCTCCTCCGCCCGCTTCGCTGCCCGACGCCCGCCCGCCGCGGCGCTCCGACCGCGGCCCGCGCCGCCGCTCGGCCGGCGCCCTCGCCCTGTTGGCCGCCCTGAGCGGGCCGGCCTCCGCCCAGGACCGCCAGACCTTCGGTCCCGCACCGGTCCTGACGGTCGGGGCCGCGGAAGCCAACACCACCCGGCGGGTCGAGCTGACCGCCGGCCGCTCCGTCATCGTCGATCTGCCGCGGGACGCCAAGGAGGTGTTCGTGGCCAACCCCGCGGTGGCCAACGCGGTGGTGCGCTCGACCCGCAAGGTCTTCGTGATCGGCATGGCCGACGGCGCGACCTCGATCTTCATCATGGATGCCGAGGGCCGCCAGATCGCCGCCCTCGACGTGACGGTGGCGCGGGACCTCAACCTCGGGACCCTGCGCGAGCTGCTCAGCCAGAGCATCCCGGGCGGGCGCTTCGACGTGCGCTCCTCGGGTGCCTCGGTGCTCCTGTCGGGGGCGGTCAACTCCTCGTCGGACGCGCAGCAGGCGATCGACATCGCCAACGCCTTCGTGGGCCTGGGCGGCGGCGGGGCCGCCGGGCCGGCCGGGGCGGCCAGCGGCGGTGTCGCCGCCGGGTCGCGGGGCGCGGTGATCAACAATCTCACGATCCGCAACAAGGATCAGGTGATGCTCCGCGTCACCGTGGTCGAAGTGTCCCGCAACGTCGTGAAGCAGTTCGGCATCAACATGACCGGCAACTGGGCGGCGCTGAACCCGGTCGGGAACCTGGGGCAGACGCTCGTGAACGGCGGGACCGCGGCGGCCACGCAGGTTCCGGCGATGAACCCGAACGTGATCACCAACAACCTGCCCTTCCCGATCAACACGAACACGCCGAGCGGAAACCTGATCCAGGCCTCCGTGCAGGGGGGCGGCTTCTCGCTCCAGGCGACCCTGAAGGCGTTCGAGCAGGCCGGCGTCTCGCGCATCCTGGCCGAGCCGACGCTGACCGCCATCTCGGGCGAGGCCGCCAAGTTCCTGGCCGGCGGCGAGTTCGCGGTCCCGGCCTCGGCGACCTGCGCGGTCGGCGGCGTCTGCTCGCCCGGCATCACCTACAAGCCCTACGGCGTCGCCCTGTCGTTCACCCCGACGGTGCTGGCCGACAACCGGATCTCGATCCGCGTCGCCACGGACGTGACCGAGATCGATACCCAACAGAGCTTCAGCTACGTCATCGGCAACACCTCGGTCGCGGTGCCGGGCACCCGGGTGCGCCGCTCAGAGACCACCGTCGAGCTGCCCTCCGGCGGCGTGATGATGACCGCCGGCCTGCTCCAGCAGTTCAACAAGCAGGCGATCGCCGGCCTGCCCGGCCTGATCAACCTCCCGATCCTCGGCGCGCTGTTCCGCTCCCGCGATTACCAGCGCCAGGAGACCGAGCTGATGATCATGTGCACGCCCTACATCGCCCGGCCGATGGAGCCGAAGCAGGTCAGCCGGCCCGACGACAACTTCGTCGACGCCAGCGACGGGCAGACGGTGCTGCTCGGCCAGATCAACCGCATCTACGGCAAGGTCGCCCCGCCCGGCGCGACCGCCGCGGCGCCGCTCGGCCGCGCCTACCGCGGCCGCGTCGGCTTCATCGTCGAGTAGCGCCCCGCAGCCCCGCCGCGCCCCCAGGATCGGACCCATGACCGGACGTCACACGCCCGCCCTGCCCCGCCGCGCCGCGAGCGTGCTCGCCGCCTGCGCGCTGGGCACCCTCGCGGCGGCCTGCAAGAGCGATCCCGCCACGACCGGCGGCATCGACATAACGGATTACCGCGCGCGCCACCCGATCGTGCTGACCGACGGGACCCGCAGCCTCGACGTGTTCCCCACCGGCACGGGTCATCTGGACCCGCGCCAGGCGACCGATGTCGACGCCTTCATGCTGGAATACCGGCGCTACGGCCGCGGAAGCCTGCTGATGCAGGTGCCCCAGGGCGTCCCGGCCGACCAGATCGTCGCCGTGGAGCGGACCGCGTCGGTGCTGGGCCGGCTCGGCACGCAGAACGGCGTCAACGGCCGCGAGATCACCGTCACCGGCTACGCGGTGGCCGCGCCGACCCTCGCCTCGCCGATCCGTCTGAGCTTCCAGCGCATGCAGGCCAAGGTGGCCGACGCCTGCGGCCTCTGGCCCCAGGACCTCGGGACCAGCAATTTCGCGATCGACTACAACAACCGGCCGAGCTGGAACCTGGGCTGCGCCACGCAGTCCAACGTAGCCGCCCAGGTCGCCGACCCGGTCGACCTCGTGCGCGGCCGGCCCGAGGGCCGCATCGACACGGTCAAGCGGGTCCGGGACATTGGCCAGTTGCGGGATGGCAAGGATCCGTCAACCACATGGCGGCAAGATGGGCAGACCGCCGTGAAGTCCCAGGTCACGAACTGAGACAGCCGGCGTCGGGGATGGGCAGCCCCGCCGCCGACCGCAACGCCGCGCCCCGCACGCGAACCCGAAAGCGCCGTCATGGCAGAGCTGTCCGAGACGACCGAGCGCACGATCGCCCCGGTGCCCCGGATCACCATCCAGGCATTCTGCGAGACCGGCGAGACCGCGGCGATGATCGAGGGCGCGGCCCTCGACCGGCGCATGCAGAAGGCGCAGGTCAAGGTGCGGATGGGCGGCGGGGCCGCCGCGATCGAGGCCTACCGGCACGCGCCGACGCCCAACGTCATCCTCATCGAGGTCCAGGGCGCGCGCTCGAAGCCGATCGAGTGCCTCGACGCCCTGGCCGAGGTCTGCGACGAGGGCACCCGCGTCCTGGTGATCGGCCACGTCAATGACGTGATGCTCTACCGGCAGCTGATCCAGCGCGGGGTGTCCGACTATCTGATGGCGCCGGTCGAGCCCCTGACGCTCATCGCGGCGATCTCCGACCTGTTCACGGCCCCGGGCGTGAAGCCTGTGGGACGGACCGTGGCGGTCTACGGCGTCAAGGGCGGCATCGGCGCCTCGACCGTGGCGCACAATTTCGCGTGGTCCGTGGCCCGGAGTCAGGGCGTCCAGACGGTGATCGCCGATCTCGACATCGCCTTCGGCACCGCCTCGCTCAACTTCAACCAGGATCCGCCCCAGGGCATCGCCGAGGCGGTGTTCGCGCCCGAGCGCCTGGATTCCGCCCTGGTCGAGCGGCTGCTGTCCAAGTGCAGCGACAACCTGAGCCTGCTCTCGGCCCCGGCCAGCCTGGACCGGACCATCGACCTGTCCGAGCCGGCCTTCGACACTCTGATCGAGCACATGCGGGCGAGCGTGCCCTGCGTGGTCCTGGACATCCCGCACCAGTGGAACGCGTGGTCGAAGCGGGTTCTCACGGCGGCCGACGAGATCCTGATCGTGGCCGGGCCCGACCTCGCCTGCCTGCGCAACGCCAAGAACCTCCTCGGCGCGCTGAAGCACGGCCGCCCGAACGACCAGCCGCCCCGCATCGTGCTGAACGGCGTCGGCGTGCCCAAGCGGCCCGAGATCGGCACCGCCGAGTTCGCCAAGGCCCTGGAGGCTCCGGTCGCCCTGACGATCCCGTTCGAGCCGACCCTGTTCGGCACGGCGGCCAACAATGGCCAGATGATCGCCGAGATCCAGGCGGGCTCGAAGGTGGCGGAGCTGTTCAACGATCTGGCGGCCATGACCCTCGGGCGCCCCGAGAGCCGGCGCGGCCGTCCGAGCCTGCTGGAGCCGCTGCTCGCCAAGCTTTCCGGCCGCAAGGCATCCTGATGGGGACGCGATCCTTCGCCCGGCAGGCGCCGCGGGTCAGCGTCGGGGATCTGACCCATGTTCGGTAGGCGTCAATCCGGCGGCGCGTCGGCGGCGCCCCCGCCGATCCCGCAGGCGCGGATCCCGGCGCCGGCCACGCCTGTGCTGCGCGACGCGCCGGCGGCGGCCTCGCGCCCGGCACCGGCGGCCCCGGTCGTCGTCGAGACCGCGCGCTCGGAGGATTACTACCGCACGAAGAGCCTGATCTTCGGCGCCCTGATCGAGGCGATCGACCTGACGCAGCTCTCGCGCCTCGACGCCGAGACCGCGCGCGAGGAGATCCGCGACATCGTCACGGAGATCATCGGGCTCAAGAACATCGTCCTGTCGATCTCCGAGCAGGAGGAGCTGCTCGACGACATCTGCAACGACGTGCTGGGCTACGGTCCCCTGGAGCCGCTGCTCGCCCGCGACGATATCGCCGACATCATGGTCAACGGCGCCCACCGGACCTTCATCGAGGTCGGGGGCAAGATCCAGCTGACCAGTGTGCGGTTCCGCGACAACCAGCAGCTGATGAACATCTGTCAGCGGATCGTCAGCCAGGTCGGGCGCCGCGTCGACGACGCCTCGCCGATCTGCGACGCGCGCCTGCCGGACGGATCCCGCGTCAACGTCATCGCGCCGCCCCTGGCGATCGACGGCCCGGCGCTCACCATCCGCAAGTTCAAGAAGGACAAGCTGACCCTGGAGCAGCTCGTGCGCTTCGGGGCGATCTCGCCCGAGGGCGCCGAGGTCCTGAAGATCATCGGCCAGTCGCGCTGCAACGTGGTCATCTCGGGCGGCACCGGCTCGGGCAAGACGACGCTGCTCAACTGCCTCACGGCCTTCATCGAGCACGACGAGCGGGTCATCACCTGCGAGGACGCGGCCGAGCTGCAGCTCCAGCAGCCCCACGTGGTGCGCCTGGAGACGCGGCCGCCCAACATGGAGGGCCAGGGCCAGGTCACCATGCGCGACCTCGTGAAGAACTGCCTGCGCATGCGTCCCGAGCGGATCATCGTCGGTGAGGTGCGCGGACCGGAGGCCTTCGACCTGCTCCAGGCGATGAACACCGGCCACGACGGCTCGATGGGCACGCTCCACGCCAACAGCCCGCGCGAGTGCCTGTCGCGTATCGAGTCGATGATCTCGATGGGCGGCTTCTCGCTGCCCTCGCGGACCCTGCGCGAGATGATCTGCGGCTCGATCGACGTCGTGATCCAGGCCATGCGCCTGCGCGACGGCTCCCGGCGCATCACCCACATCACCGAGGTTCTCGGCATGGAGGGCGACGTCATCACCACGCAGGACGTGTTCCTCTACGACATCGTCGGCGAGGACGCGAACGGCAAGCTGATCGGGCGCCACCGCTCGACCGGCGTCGGCCGGCCGAAATTCTGGGAGCGCGCCCGCTACTACGGCCTGGAACAGCGACTCGGCGAGGCGCTCGACGCTGCCGAGGTCATCGACCGGAACTGAGCCGATGGCGGACGCCTCCAACCTGCCGATCGCCGCCGGCCTCGTCGGCATCGCGGTCGCCGCCGTCGCCTACGTGGCGGTCCTGCCCCTGCTCGGCGGCGAGCGCCGGGCCAACAAGCGCCTGAAGTCGATCAGCGTCTCGGCCTCGGGAGCGGCGACCCGGGGCGTGGCGGTCAACCGACGCGAGCAGGTCGCCAAGACGCTGAGCGAGATCGAGGCGAAGGCCAAGGGCGCCTCGAAGGCCAGCGTCGAGCTGAAGCTCGCCCGCGCGGGCCTCGGATGGACGAAGCAGACCTTCTACGGGATGTCGGCCCTGAGCGGCGTCGTCTTCGGCCTCCTGCTCTTCGTCATCACCGACAACGCCCTGGCGGCGCTCGGCGCCGCCTTCGCGGGCGGCTTCGGCCTCCCGGCCTATCTGCTGCGCCACCTGCGGCTCAAGCGCATCGCGAAATTCAACAAGGAGCTGCCCAACGCCGTCGACGTGGTGGTCCGCGGCATCCGCACCGGCATCCCGGTGGGCGACTGCTTCCGCATGGTCTCGCGCGAGGCCGAGGAGCCGGTGCGCAGCGAGTTCCGGACCGTGGTCGAGACCCAGGCGATGGGCCTGTCCCTCGGCGAGGCCTGCACCCGCCTGTTCGAGCGGGTGCCCACCGCCGAGGTGAACTTCTTCGCCATCGTGATCAACATCCAGCAGCAATCGGGCGGCAACCTCTCCGAGGCGCTGAACAACCTGTCCACGGTGCTGCGCGACCGCGCCAAGATGCGCGGCAAGGTCCAGGCGATGAGCATGGAGGCCAAGGCCTCGGCCTCGATCATCGCCTGCCTGCCCTTCGCGGTGGCGGGCATCACCGCCCTCACCAGCCCCGACTACATCTCGCTGCTCTGGACCACCGATACGGGCAAGATCGCCCTGGTCGGCGCGGCGATCTGGATGTCCATCGGCATCTTCACGATCAAGAAGATGATCGCCTTCGAGTTCTAGGCGCGGTGCGCCGTCTTCCGGATCCCGCCCGATGATCGACGCCATCGCCGAGAAGCTGTTCGATCCGCGCTTCATGGGCACGGTCCTGGCCGCCGTCGCGGCGGCCGCGACCGCCTACGCGGTGGCGCAGCCCTTCCTGGAGACCGACCGGCTCGGCAAGCGGATGAAGCTCGTCAGCGACGAGCGAGAGCAGATCCGGCGGCGCGAGCGGCTGAGCGCGGAGCGGACCGGCAACCGGGCGACGCTGCGCACGGAGCCGAAGGCCTACATGAAGTCCATCGTCGAGCGGTACCAGCTGCGCCGCTGGCTCGGCACGGACACCGCCAAGCGCAAGCTGATGCAGGCGGGCTATCGCGGCCAGGGGGCGGAGACGGCGTTCCTGTTCTTCCGCCTCGTCGTGCCGGTGGTCGCGGTGATCGCGGCCCTGTTCTACCTGTTCGTGCTGGAGGTGCTCGACGCCTCGTACCTCATGCGGTTCGGGCTAGTGATCGGCGCGGCCTACATGGGCATCAAGGCGCCGGAGCTGTTCCTGGTAAATACCGCCAAGAAGCGCCAGACCGAGATCCGCAAGGCGTGGCCCGACGCCCTCGACCTCACGCTGATCTGCGTGGAATCCGGCATGGCGATCGAGAACGCGTTCCGGAAGGTGAGCACCGAGATCGCCACGTCCTCGGTCGTGCTGGCCGAGGAACTCGCGCTGATGACCGCCGAGATGTCGTTCCTGCCCGACCGGCGCCAGGCCTACGAGAACCTCGTGATGCGCACCGGGCTCGAGCCGGTGAAATCCGTGGCCACGGCGCTGATCCAGGCTGAGCGTTACGGCACGCCGGTGGGTCAGGCGCTGCGCGTGCTGAGCCAGGAGAGCCGCGACATGCGCATGAACGAGGCCGAGAAGAAGGCGGCCGGGCTTCCGCCGAAGCTCACCGTCCCGATGATCCTGTTCTTCCTGCCCGTGCTGTTCGTGGTCATCATCACCCCGGCGGTCATCCAGATCATGCGGACGCAGTGACGGCCGGCATGGTCCAGGGGATACGACAGGGGATACGGCAGGACCGGCCTCAGCGGATGCGGCCGGGGCGGGTCGGCTCGAACACGATGCGGCGGTGATAGGCGCACCAGCTCTTGCCGTCGGACACGGGGGCGCCGCAGCAGACGGCGCGGTCGTTCGGCTCACCGATGATGTACTTGCACACGAAGGCGCCGGACTGAGCGAAGGGCACGCGCAGGTCGGCCGAGGGCTCCTCGACGGTCTCGGCGTCGCCGATCTGGGACATGCGGACGAGTTGATTCATGGTATCGATCGGCTCAATAAGCATCCTGCACGGTGGGTCGGGCGCCCGGGCAGACAGGGAAGGTTTGAACGCATCTCGTTCAGGCGACGGCCCCGTTTCGCGTCCGCGAGCGGAGCGTCCGGGGCGGCCAACACGATGCCGGCCGTACGGCCGACGCGATTGGCGTCATCATGGTGTCGTAACTGGGGTTACGGCTCTTTAAAACAAGACCAGCCTGCGCTGGATGCATCGGACCACGGTGCAGGATGCGTAGCTCCGTGTTCCCACGCGCGCTCGATTGGCATCGGCCGGCATCGGCGCGGCTGACGAATCCGCTCGAACGCCGCCGCCCCGCGGCGGCCCGGACGTGCAACGCGCTGCGACCTGTGGTTCTGTGAGCCCGCAACGCGAACAGAGCCGGATCCGCCGACCATGGCCCAAGCGCCCCTCGTGTCACCCGAATGGCTGCACGACCGCCTCGCGGCCCCCGACATCGTCGTGCTCGACACCTCCTGGTACCTCCCGGCCGCGGGCCGCGATCCCGAGGCCGAGTTCCGCGCGGCCCACATCCCCGGCGCCCGCCGCTTCGATCTCGACGCCATGAGCGACACCGAGTCGAACCTGCCGCACATGCTCCCGCGGCCCGAGGTGTTCGCGGCGCGGATGCGCGCGCTCGGTATCGGCGACGGCATGCAGATCGTGGTCTACGACGGACAGGGGCTGTTCTCGGCCCCGCGGGTCTGGTGGATGCTCAAGGCCTTCGGCGTGCGCGACGCGCTGGTCCTGGACGGCGGCCTGCCGGCCTGGGTGGCGGCGGGCTACCCGACCGAGGAGGGCGAGCCGCGCCCGCACGAGCGCCGGCACTTCACCGCTCGCCTCGACCACGGCGCCGTGGCGGACGCGGACGACGTCGCCCGGGCCCTCGAGACCGGCTCGGCGCAGGTGGTCGATGCCCGCTCGGGCACGCGGTTCCGCGGCGAGGAGCCGGAGCCCCGCCCCGGTGTCCGGCCGGGGCACATGCCCGGCGCCCGCAACCTGCACTACGCGGCCCTCCAGCGCGACGGCCGGATGAAGAGCCCCGAGGAGCTGCAGGCCGTCTTCGCCGAGAACGGCGTCGATCCGGACCGGCCGATCGTGACCACCTGCGGCTCCGGCGTGACCGCGGCGATCATCGCGCTGGCGCTGGAGACCATGGGCCGCCCCGCCCGGGGCCTCTACGACGGCTCCTGGTCGGAATGGGGCGCCGACCCGGCCCGGGCGGTCGCGACGGGTTCCTGAGAGGCAGCCTCCCGAACCGGCCCGGCGGCCCGTCCGCTCGGGGCTGGTCACGCGTCGCCTTGAATGCTCCGTGATCGATTTCGATATATCGAATGCGCCTGCGGTTGGGCGCTCTACGGAGAAAATCATGCCGCTTCACGACACCACCGCCTTCTCGGGCACCGTCGGGCACGTCTTCGCCCATCGCTTCACCGTCGAGGCCGACGGTGAGACCCATCTCGCTGACCTCGGCCCGAAAGGCGTGGCCGCCTTCCCGATCGCGCACGGGCTGCGGGTGACTCTCGAGGGCGAACGCCGTCCCTCCGAGATCAAGGTCACGCGGATCTCGGCGGAGGGCCGGGATCCTGTGGAGATCCATCACAAGAAGCCCCACCACCCACACGGGCCGAAACGGGCGGAGGCGCGGGCGGAGGCCTCGGCCGATCCCGCGCGCGCTCTCGCGGCGGTCGCCTCCGCGGGCTGGGCGGTCATGGACGCGCCCCGGCGCAAGCCGAAGCATTTCGAGGTCCTGGGTCGCCGACCCGACGGGGCGGCAACGGAGCTGCACGTCGATTTCGCCGGCACGATATACCGGGAGAAACCGGCCGATCCCACCAAGTGGACTGCGCAGAGCTGAGGACGGCCACACGGTTTCCTCCGCCGCGCCGACGGTCGGTGCGGCGGAGGTCGCTTGACGTTCCCTACGCCGCCCGCACCGCGCGGCGCTTGTCGGTGGCGCTCCACTGCATCAGGCCGACCATGACCGCGATGGTGGCGATGTAGACCAGCCCCTGGAGGGCGGTCGGCCGGTCGGTGTAGCCGACCAGCGCGTGCAGGACGCGGCCCGGCCAGGAATTCTCGGCGATCACGGCGGAGCTGTTCCAGAGGGTGTGGCCGAGGACGTCCACCACACCGGCATTGGCCAGGAACTGCGCCGCCTGCGCGGCGAGGCCGGCCGCGAGGAAGATGATCAGGACACTGGTCACCGAGAAGACGTAGCGGCTCGGGATCGAGGCGAGCCCGAGATAGGTCACGGCCGAGAGGAGCGCGCCCGCACCGATGCCGGCGACCGCCCCGAACTGGATGTCCGCGCCCGAGGTGCCCGAGGCCACGAGGCCGTAGAGGAACAGGACCAGCTCGGCCCCCTCGCGCAGGATCGCGGCGCCGATCACGATCGACAGGGCCGCCGCCTCCCGCTCGCCCGAGCGCACGGCCGCACCGGCGGCGCGCAACTCGCCGGCCAGCTCCTTGCCGTGCTTGCTCATCCAGGTGTTGTGCCAGATCAGCAGCAGCACGGCGACGATCAGGACCGCGGCGTTCAGGATGTCCTGCCCGCTACCCTCGAAGGCGTCGGAGATCTTCTCGGCGAACAGGGCCACCAGCGCGGCGCCCGCGAGGCCGCCGACGATGCCGAGCAGGACCCAGCGCATCCGGCCCGGAATGCCGCGGGTCGCCGCCAGCACGATGGAGATGATGAGGCCCGCCTCGATGACTTCGCGGAAGGCGATGACGAAGGCGCCGATCATGGCGGTCTCCAGAAGTTGTGAGGTCGTGTGACGCGAGGCGCGCGAACCGCGCGCTACCAGATCCAGAACAGGAGCACCCAGTTGGCCACCGAGAGGGCGGCCGCGCCGGCGATGCAGGCCGAGGCCGCCACCCGGCGCAGGCCGCCGGCGTCGAGACCCGCCACCCGCCAGGCCAGCCAGACGCTCCACAGGCTCGCGCCGGCCAGCAGGCCCGCGCGGATCTCCGCCACGTAGGGGATCACGATGCCGTCGCCGCGCAGGAACGTCACGGTGAGCGCCGACAAGCCCAGGAAGACGCCGCAGCCCGCCACCGGGATCAGCGTCTGGGTCAGGTGGTGGAAGCGCCGGAGCGACCAGCCCCCGAGGCTCAGGGTCGCGAGCGCCACGATCCCCGACAGGGCGAGCCCGAGCACGACGGTGGCGGCGCCGATGTAGGCCAGCAGCAGCCCGCCGTCGAGGAGCGTCATGACGTCGTTGCGGTCGGGATAGTTCGTCAGCACGAACCAGGGCGCCGAGTACTCCAGCGGCCACGTCGTTCCGCGCTCGATGAGCCACGTGGCCGCCCACTGCTTGGCATCGACGTACCAGGGGCTCGAGGACCACTGGAAGGCGCCCACCGCCAGCGCCAGCATGCCGAACAGGATCAGCATGGTCTGGTCGAGGCTCGGCTCCGCGCCGGCCACGTGGACGATCTCGTGGTTGGGCGAGCGCAGGGCGAGGTGCACGGCGCCGCGATGGCCGCTGCAGCGCCCGCACATGTGGCAAGCGCCCGCGCCGCGCATGGTCTTCACCGGCACGAGGGGCGCGCAGTTGAAAGCCTCGGTGCCGCCGACCGGCTTGGGCGAGGCCGCCCAGGCGGCGCGGTCGACCTGGAAGCTCACCGGCGCGAGCTTCGACAGCACCGCGAAGACGCCGTTGACCGGGCAGAGGTAGCGGCACCAGACCCGCTTGTTGCGCCCGTACAGCAGGCCGACCACGATCGCCGCCAGCGTCGAGCCGCCCAGCACCGCGAGCACCGGCTTCGGGTAGCCGTAGACGCTGGTCATCTGGCCGTAGACGGTGGTGCCCGCGAAGGCCACGAACGGCCAGCCCTGCCAGGTGATCCAGCGCGGCACGGCGTAGCCGCGGCTCCAGCGGCTCGCGAACTCGCTCAGCGCGCCCTCCGGGCAGAGCACGCCGCACCAGGCCCGCCCGACCAGCACCATGCTGACCAGCACGAACGGCCACCAGATCCCCCAGAAGGCGAACTGGGCGGCCAGCGTCAGGTTGGTCCAGATGTGGGCGGCATTGTCGGGCAGCGGCAGCAGGGCCGGGACGATCACCAGCACCGCGTAGACGGCGACGATCAGCCACTGCACGGACCGGATGATCCAGCCGTACCGGCGCAGCACGTCGCCGAACCGCGCGAGCCGCGCGTCGACCGCGGACCGGCGCGGCGTGACGCCGGCCAGGGCCAGGGAGCCGGGCGCTGTCGTGGACGCGCTCATTTGGCCACCATGGTCGCCTTCGCTTCCGGGTGGAAATCGTCGAACACCTGGTAGGTGCCGGCATCGAGGGTGCGGAACACGATCGCCGAGGTCGAGCCCGCGGCCAGCGCCTTCTCGCGCCGGAGTTCCGTGCTCTCGAACTCCACCGGCGTCTGGCCGGTATTCGAGATCTCGAGCTTGAACCGGGTGTTGGCCGGAACCTCGATCACCGTCGGGATGATCACGCCGTCGCGCATCTCCACCTTGATGACCGGCATGTCGTCGGCCCGCGCCGGCGCGGAGGCCGACGCGGCGGCGACCAGCAGCAGCGGGATGGCTCGGACGAGGGAGCGCGGCAAGCGGGACACGGTCAGCTCCAGCACTCTCAGTAGGCGCCCTTCTTGCCGACGCCCGCGAAGGTGAAGTCCTGGGTGATCTCGAAGGGCTCGAACCAGGGGCCGACACCCGTCTCCTTGTCGACGTGGCGGCCGAAATGGCTGTCCTTGCCCGGGGGCGCGACGGTGACCTTGAGACGGTAACGACCGGGGCCGAACAGCTTGACGTTGTCGCCGTAATGCGGCCCGTCATTGGCCACCATCGGCATCAGCATGCCCGACACCGTCTGGTCGGTGGGCTTGTCGCCGTCGAGCTTCACCGCCTCGAACCGGACGTCGAGCGCCGGAACCCAGTCCCCCTCGGCGAAGCCGTTGCGGTTGTCCTTGGCGGCGCGGATATCGGTCTCGAGGTGGATGTCCGACTTGGCGGCCTCGCGCATCATGCCGGGCGGATCCATCTCGATCGGCTGGAGATAGACGGCGGCGACCTCGAGGCCGTTCCGCGTCACGTGCGGCCCGATCGGCACCTCCTTGGCCGTCGCGGCGCCCGCGAACGCGAGGAGTGAGGCCGCGGCGAGGCCGCGGAGAACCGGGATGATGTGCGACGCGTGCATGCGACCGCACATAATCCACCCCGCCCGAAGTTCAAACCGGAATCGCACGAGCATCAAATAATAACAATTCTAATCTGGGACGTCGTCGAGTCGGCACGACCGTATTCACACGTCTTCCCGAGAGATCGACACGCTCACTACGCGATCTCACGCAGATGTTCGCCCCAAAATCTTGCACTGGATCTTGACGGAGCCGGCTCAGCCAGGCTCGTCATGCCAGTGCCATGCAGCGAACCGAGAATGTGGGGCGGGACGGCCACGATCTGCGCGACGCCCTGTGACTGGACTGCGCGGTGCGGCTTGCGCGACACCGGATCCCGTTTAAGCAAGTGCTATACTTTTCTGTGAGTCGGATGAGAACCCGTTCCGTGCCCCTGGTCCGCACCGCAGCGCTCGTCCTGACCGCGCCCCTCCTCGCGCCCGTCGCGGCACCGGCGGCCGACCTGTTCGCCCCGCGCCCAACCGCCCAGGCGCCGGCCTACACCGACTGGTCAGGAGGCTATGTCGGCCTGGAGGGGAGCGCAGGCGGCTCCTACGGTGCCTACAGTTTCGGCCCCACGACGATCGGAGGCCGGCCGGTCCCGCCGTTCAAGAGCGGCGATTCCACCGGCCGCAGCGATCAGGGCAAGAACGCCACGACGGCAACCGGCGGCCTGTTCGGCGGCTGGAACTGGCAGGCCGGGCCGTGGGTCTACGGCATCGAGGCCAGTCTCGACGCGGCGAATCTGAAGCGGCCAGTCCCCTCGACCATCGCGGGCTTCGGCTACGCGGACACGACGCCGGCCTTCAACATCGTGCGCGCCAAGACCGACCTCTACGGCGCCCTCCGTGCCCGGCTGGGCTACAGCTTCGACCGCTACCTGATCTACGGCACCTTCGGGCTCGCGGGGGCGAACGCGCGCATCCTGGCGAACTATCCGGACCTCGACGCGGGCGGGCAGACCGCGGCGCGGCGGGACCTCGACTATGTCGGCTTCACCCTCGGCGCGGGCGTGCAGTACGCCATCACCGACAGCCTCGCCCTGGGGATCGACTACCGCTACATCGATCTCGGCGGCAGCCGGCGCTTCCCGCTGGGCGCTGTGCCCGGCGACGCGGGCGGGCCGGTCACGACCCGGGCGAGCTTCAACTCCAACCAGCTGTTCGCGCGGCTGATGTGGTTCCCGGACGGCCTGAAGGTCCCGCCGGACCCGGACGAGACCGCCCCGCACGACCCCGACAACGGCGATACCGGCCGCTTCTCGCTGCACGGCCAGACGACGCTGATCGCGCAGGGCGTGCCCGGCTTCCGCTCGCCCTACGAGGGCGCGCAGAGCCTGATCCCCCACCAGGCCCGGCAGACCACCACGGCCACGATCTTCCTCGGGCTCAAGCTCACCGACAGCACCGAGGTCTACTACAACCCCGAGTTCAGCCAGGGCTTCGGCCTGTCGCGGACGCTGGGCGTCGCCGGCTTCGTCAACGGCGAGGCGCAGAAGGCCGGCGCCCCCTTCCCGAAGCTGCGCTCGAATCGCTACTACGTGAAGCAGACCTTCGGGCTGGGCGGCGAGACCGTGGAGGTGCCGGACGGCCCGAACCAGGTGGCCACCCGCTACGACGCCGAGCGGATCACGCTGATCGCCGGCAAGTTCGCGCTGGGCGACTTCTTCGACGGCAACATCTACGCGCACGATCCGCGCGTGGACTTCTTCAACTGGTCGCTCTGGGGCTCGTCGGCCTGGGACTTCCCGGCCAATCTCCCGGGCTTCACGCAGGGCGTCTACGCCGAGTACAACCGGCCGGAATTCGCGATCCGCGCCGCCTACACGCAGGTGCCCAAGGAGCCGTCGAGCGACGTGCTCGACCCGCGGGTGTTCCGGCGCGCCGGGCTGAACGTCGAGTTCGAGGAGCGCCACGTCCTCCCGTGGCTGGAGCAGCCCGGCAAGATCCGCATCGGGCTGTTCTCGAATGTCGGCGTCTCGGCCAACAACCGCGATGTGGTCACCCTGACGCAGCTCGGCCTGTTCGACGACATCAACGACGCCGTCGCGGCGACCCGGCGGCCCCGCCGCAAGACCGGCGGCTACATCAACCTGGAGCAGGCGCTGACGCCCGAACTCGGGCTGTTCGCCCGGGCGAGCCTGAACGACGGGCGCACCGAGAACATCTCCTTCACCGACATCGACCAGAGCTTCTCCGGAGGCCTGTCGCTGAAGGGCAAGGCCTGGGACCGGCCCGACGACACGGTCGGAATCGGCGCCGCGATGAACGGGCTCTCGCCGTCGCACCGGGCCGCCTTCGCGGCCGGCTATCTCGGCCTGCTGGTCGGGGACGGGCGCCTCAACTACGGCACCGAGCGCGCGCTGGAGACCTACTACGCCCTGAACCTCACGAAGTTCGTCACCCTGACCTTCGACTACCAGTTCATCGACAATCCCGGATACAACCGCGACCGCGGCCCGGCACACTTCTTCGCCTCGCGGCTGCACGCGGATTTCTGATCGGCGCGGCCGGAGGCTTCGGCGGCGCGCCCGATCAGAAATCCGCCTCGATCGCGGTCGCACCGAAAATGTCCTCGAAGGCGGCGCGGAGCTGCATGTCGACCTCGGCCATGCTCACCGGCAGGCCCAGATCGACCAGACTCGTCACGCCGTGCTCCCGGACGCCGCACGGCACGATGCCGTCGAAATGCGCGAGGTCGGGCTCCACGTTCAGGCTGACGCCGTGGAAGCTGACCCAGCGGCGGACCCGGATGCCGATCGCCGCGATCTTGTCCTCGACGCCGGGCCCCTTCTCGGGTCGGCGCACCCAGACCCCGACCCGGTCCTCGCGGCGCTCGGCGCGGACGTTGAAGGCGGCCAGGGTCTCGATCAGCCACGCCTCCAGGCTCGCCACGTAGGCGCGCAGGTCGCGGCTGCGCCGGTCGAGGTCGAGCATCACGTAGGCCACCCGCTGGCCGGGGCCGTGATAGGTGTACTGCCCGCCCCGCCCCGTCGCGTGGACCGGGAAGCGGTCCGGCGCCACGAGATCCTCGGGCCGGGCCGACGTGCCCGCGGTGTAGAGCGGTGGGTGCTCCAGCAGCCAGACGCATTCGGGCGCCGCGCCGCGGGCGATCGCCTCCGCGCGCGCCTCCATCCAGGCGAGGGCGGCCGCGTACTCCACCGGCGCGTCGCTCACGCGCCAGCCCACCGGGCCGGCGACCGGGTCGGTGCCGGGCCGCTTCGGGAACGCGTGCGGGCTGACCGTGAGGCGGGGCGCGTTTACCAAGAGTTCACCATCCTGCGTCGATGGTCGAAGCCTTCAACACCCGCGGCCGGCGGTTGCAAGGGCTTGCTGCGAAGGCTTGCCCGGACCGGACCGGCGGCGAGACGGGATGGCGGGCGGTGGCGGTCTTCGAGACCCTGAAGGTCGATCTGACGGTGGTGCTGGGCCGCGCCCGCATGCCGCTGCACATGCTTCTGCGCATGGGCCGCGGCGCCGTGATCGAGCTGGAGGCCAGCGACAGCGACATGGTCGAGATCCTGGCCAACGACCACCCGATCGCGCGCGGGCAGATCGTGGTGACGGGCGACCGCATCTCCGTGGAGGTGACCGAGCTGATCCGCAAGGCGGCCTCGATCGTCGAGCCGGGCGTCAGCATCGGCGACGGTGCGGCGCCATTCTTGGAGGGCGGCTACGATTCCCCGTGAGTGCGCTTGTCGGCGGCCGGACGATCTGTTATCCGCTGCGCCGCGCGACACGAAAGCGGCCCCGGGTTCTCCCGCGGGGTGCGACGGTCGGGCAACCGGACCGATCTTCGCGTCCGATGCGGCCATGGCGGAATTGGTAGACGCGCTAGCTTGAGGTGCTAGTCCCGCGAGGGGTGGAGGTTCGAGTCCTCTTGGCCGCACCACACTGTTTCGGTTGCCCGGATCTGCGGCAGCCCGGATGTGGTGCAAGACAGGGCGGTACGCCGCCGATCACGACGCAGCATCATCTGAACGGACCCGCAGGGTCGGGGCTGAAGTCCCGCTCGCGCGGCGGCGCCTTCGCCGGATCGGCGGAGTCGCGAGGCCGGCCCGCGCGCCGGGGCGGGGCAGGATCGGCCGAGGCCGTCCACCGTCGCGGTCAGCGAACCGACGGAGCGCCGGAGGCCCGCAGCACGGCCGCATCCCTGTACTCGCGCGGCGTCAGGCCGTGGCAATCCTTGAACCGGCGGGAGAAGTGCGCTTGGCTCGTGAATCCGCAGCCATAGGCGAGCATCCCGATCGACAGCTGCAGGCAGGCCGGGTCCGCCAGGCGCTTGGCCGCCGCCAGCCGGCGTTCCCAGATCCAGTCTGAGATGTGCTGGCCGCGCTCGTGGAACAGCTCCTGGAGGCGGCGCAGCGAGACGCCCATGACGGCCGCGAGCTGCGGCGGGTCGAGGCCCGGGTCGCCCAGATGAGCTTCGACATACGCCTTGGCGCGCTGAACGACGACGCTGCCGTGGATGGGCCGGGGCACGTCCTGCGCGAGCCGCTCGGCGAGGCTCGCCACGATCAGGTCGACTCCGATCGCCGACATGCGCTCGGCGGCGTCGGGCGTGAGCTGGTGACGCACCCGGATCAACTCCTGGATGAAGCGGGTCGCCAGCGTGGCCGAGGCGAGTTCCGCCCCGACCGACAGGCCAGTGTAGAGCCGCGTCGAGCCGAGCGCGCCCTCCAGGCGCTCCCGTGGCAGCTCCAGGAACAGGGCTTGGCTGTCCCTCTGGGTCGTCAGTACGGAGGCGCGGTGGTCGAGCACCAGCATGTCGCCGGGCCGCTGCACCGCCTCCCGGCCGTCCTGAACGCTCGTCGACAGGCCCGCGAGCTTGAACAGCACCACGACCATCCCGGCCCTGTCGTGGCGCCGGGCCGCGCTGGGCGTCGTCTCGCACTTCAGCGCGCTCTGCGTCAGGCGGGAGACGTGCAGCGCGCCGATCTCGGCGATGTCGAGCTTGCCCCGGAACGGTCCGTCGTCGAGGCGCTCGACCTCGATCGGCACGAGCCGCTCCCCGAGGAGGTCCCGCCACAGCCTGAACCCGTTCCTCGGGTGTAGCCCTTCCGTCGAGAACACAGTCTGCATGGGCAACGTCTGGAGTCGCCGCCGCGATATCGGTCGGCCGCGCAGCGGTCATTCGATCCGATCGCTAAGTATATTTCTATACATTCTCACGATCGAACGAGACATCAATACTGTCAATCCTGAAAAAATTAGGTCTTTCCGCGAAAAACAGAGGCCTTCATCAGTCACGGCGCCGAGAAAGGCACGGCCCGGCAACGTCCGGAAGACGGCACCAGCGTGGACCGGTGGTCGAACCGGGTTCTCGGGAAATCCTCGGCGCGTCGGGCGCACCGCCGCCGGACGGCGACGGACAGCCAGGCAATGCCGGGCTGCGGCGCGGCCGGGATCCTTGACCGGGACGCGGCTTTGCCCGCCGCGCGGCTTCGGATACCGGCGGCTGATCGTGGTGCGGCGGCTGTCTTTTCTCCGGTCCTGTTCCTAGACTGGTCCGGTCCCGCAACTGGGTCCGGTCCGCATGTCCAGCGTTCCCCAGCCCGCCGAACTGACGCTGCGCGGCATCGTGCTGGGCGGCGCGATCACGCTGATCTTCACCGCCGCCAACGTCTATCTCGGCCTCAAGGTCGGCCTGACCTTCGCCACCTCGATCCCCGCCGCCGTCATCTCCATGGCGATCCTGCGGCGCCTGCCCGGCGCCACGGTCTTGGAGAACAACATCGTCCAGACCGTCGCTTCCGCGGCCGGCACCCTGTCGGCGATCATCTTCGTGCTGCCCGGTCTGGTGATGATCGGCTGGTGGCAGGGCTTTCCGTGGCTCACCACCGCGGGCATCACCGCGACGGGCGGGATCCTCGGCGTGATGTTCTCCGTGCCCCTGCGCCGCGCCCTCGTGGTCGAGGCCGACCTGCCCTTTCCCGAGGGCCGGGCCGCCGCCGAGGTGCTGGCGGTGGGCTCCGGCAGCCGTGCCGGGGAAGCCGACAGCGCCCGCGGCCTGCGGCTCCTCGCGTGGAACGGCCTCGTCTCGGCGGCCTTCGCGGCGCTGGCCCAGACCCGGCTCGTCCTCGACTGCGCCGGCACGTGGTTCCGGGTCGGCGCGGGCGCCACCGGGATCGCCGGCAACCTGTCCTTCGCACTGATCGGCGTCGGCCACCTCGTCGGGCCCTCGGTCGGGGCCGCGATGGCCCTGGGGCTGGCGATCGCCTGGGGCGGCCTCATCCCGCTGCTGACCGCCGCGCAGCCGATGCCGGGCGCCGGCCTGGAGGCCTGGGTCGGCGCGGTGTTCCGCCAGGACGTGCGCTTCTTCGGCGCCGGCGTGATGGGCGTCGCGGCGGTCTGGACCCTGGTGCGGATCGCCGCTCCGGTACTCGGCGGCATCCGCTCGGCGCTGGCGGCCGGGCGCGCCCGCGCGGCCGGCGCGGCGCTCGCCGTCGCGGAGCGCGACCTGCCGGTCGCCGCAGTGGTGCTGGTCTCCCTGGCCCTGCTCGCGCCGATCGGCTGGCTGCTGTGGACCGTGCTGGCCGGGACGCCGCTGGAAGGCGAGGCCCTCCCGCTGATCGCCGGCGCCCTGCTGTTCATCCTCGCGGTCGGCCTCTGCGTCGCCGCCGTGACTGGCTACATGGCCGGGCTGATCGGCGCCTCGAACTCTCCCCTGTCGGGCGTCGGAATCCTCGCCGTGCTGGCGAGCGCGGCCCTTCTCCTGGGGCTGTTCGGCCGCGGGACCGATCCGGAGGGCACCCGGGCGCTGGTCGCCTACGCCCTGGCGGTCACCGGGATCGTGTTCGGCGTCGCCACCATCGCCAACGACAACCTGCAGGATCTCAAGACCGGGCAGCTCGTCGGCGCGACGCCCTGGAAGCAGCAGGTCGCCCTGGTCATCGGCGTGGCCTTCGGCTCCGTCATCATCCCGCCGGTGCTGAACCTCCTCGGCACCAGCTTCGGCTTCGCGGGCGCGCCCGGGGCGGGCCCGAACGCCCTCGCGGCACCGCAGGCCGGGCTGATCTCGGCACTGGCCCGGGGCGTCCTGACCGGCGATGCCAACTGGCGGATGCTGGCCTGGGGCGCCGTCGCCGGCCTCGGCCTCGTCGGCCTGGACGCGGCTCTCGAGCGCCTGAATGTCCTGCGCCTGCCGCCGCTGGCCGTCGCCCTCGGGATCTACCTGCCGATGAAGCTGGTCCTGCCGCTGGTGGCGGGCGCCGCGATCGGCACGTTCTACGACCGCTGGGCCCGGGGGCGGCCCGATCCGGAGCTGGCCCTGCGCATGGGCACGCTCACCGCGACCGGCCTGATCGTCGGCGAGAGCCTGTGGGGCGTCACCTTCGCGCTGATCGTCTACCTGTCGGGCAGCGACGCGCCCCTGGCGCTGCCCGGCTCGGAGGCGCAGGGCCCCGCGCTGCTCGCCGGCCTCGCGCTGTTCGCCGGCGCGACGGCGGCCCTGTACCGGACCGCGCGGCGCTCGGCCTGACCGGGCCGCAACCCGGCCCTGCATTGACTTCGCAGCCGCACACACGCATATCGGCGGCGCAGCGTCAGCGGCCGTCATGGCCCGCTTGAGGGGGCTGCGTGACGGATCGGGCGCCACCCGGCGTGATCCGGCCCCCCTCTTCATAACGTGCATGCACCCGGGCCGCCCCATCACGCGGGCTGCCCCCTGCCAACGGACCGGCTCCAACACGGCACCGCGCGCGAGGCGCGAGGCGCCCGGCCGGCCCTGCTGCATCGGATACATCCTTGACCCAATTCACCGATTTCGGCCTCGCCCAGCCCGTGCTGCGGGCGCTCAGCGAGGCCGGCTACGTCGCGCCGACCCCGATCCAGGCCCAGGCGATCCCGCCGGCCATGGAGGGCCGCGACCTCTGCGGCATTGCCCAGACCGGCACCGGCAAGACCGCGGCCTTCGCGCTGCCGATCCTGCACCGCCTCTCGCTCTCGGACCGCCGCGCCCCGCGCCGCGGCTGCCGGGTGCTGGTGCTCTCGCCGACCCGCGAGCTCGCCAACCAGATCGCCGAATCGTTCACCGATTACGGCCGGCACCTGTCCTACACCACGACGGTGGTGTTCGGCGGCGTCACCATCAGCCGCCAGGAGCGCGCGCTGGCGCCGGGCGTCGACATCCTCGTCGCGACCCCGGGCCGGCTGATCGACCTCGTCGACCGCCGCTCGCTGACCCTGGAGGGCGTCGAGATCCTCGTCCTCGACGAGGCCGACCAGATGCTCGACCTCGGCTTCATCCACGCCCTCAAGCGCATCGTGAAGATGCTGCCCGAGAAGCGCCAGAGCCTGTTCTTCTCGGCCACCATGCCGAAGAACATCGCCGGCCTCGCGGCGCAGTACCTGACCGACCCGGTCCAGGTCGCGGTGACCCCCGTTGCCACCACGGCCGAACGGGTCGAGCAGGAGGTGATCTTCGTCCATACCGGCGCCAAGCAGGCGCTGCTCGGTCACATCCTGCGCGATCCGGCGATCGAGCGCGTGCTCGTCTTCACCCGCACCAAGCACGGGGCGGACCGGGTCGTGCGCGGGCTCGACAAGGTCGGCATCGCGGCGGCCGCGATCCACGGCAACAAGAGCCAGCCGCAGCGCGAGCGGGCGCTGGCCGCCTTCAAGGACGGCTCCTGCCGGGTCCTGGTCGCCACCGACATCGCCGCCCGCGGCATCGACGTCGAGGGCGTGAGCCACGTGGTCAATTTCGACCTGCCGAACGTGCCGGAGAGCTACGTCCACCGGATCGGCCGCACCGCCCGCGCCGGCGCCGACGGCCTCGCCATCTCGTTCTGCAACGACGAGGAGAAGGCCTACCTGCGCGACATCGAGCGCGTGACCCGGCAGAAGGTCCCTGTGGCGGGCTTCCCCGAGGGCTTCACCCCGCCGTCTCGCCAGGAGGCGGCCGAGATCGCCCGGGAGGAGGAGCGCCGGCCCGAGCGTCCGCAGCAGCGCCCCGGCGGCGGCCGCCAGGGCCAGCGGCCCCGGCAGCAGCAGGGCCGTCCGCAGCAGGGGCGTCCCCAGCAGGGCCGGCCCGAGGGCGGCCGCGGCTTCGGCGGTCCAGGCCAGGGCGCACCCCGGCAGGGTCGGCCCCAGGACGGCCGCGACGCACGCGCGGACCGGCCCGCCCGCCCGCAGGGCGAGCGCCCGAACCAGGGCCGCCCGAACCGAGACGGGCGTCCCCAGCGCGCCGAGGCCCGTCCGCGCAGCGGCGGCGGTGGCGGCGAGGGGCGCAGCATCGGCTGGCTGGAGCGGGCGCCCCGTTCCTGAGTGACGATCACGCCGCCCGGGACGGAAACGTCCCGGGCGGCCTCGTTTCCGGTGAGCGCTCAGGCGATCACCCGCCGATGGAGCGGCGCGCCCTCATCGCGGGTCGAGCCCGCACTTCCGCTCCCGCCCGGAATTTGGCATCCTGACGCCGTGAACCCCTGGTCGGCCCTTCGGCGCCTGTTACCGCTCCTCGCGGTGATCAGCCTCGCCCTGACGCCGGTGACCGCGCCCGCGGCCATCGCGGGCGCGCACGCGCCGATGGCGGCGCCGGCCCACGGCCACATGAACCACCACCACGCCGGCGCGCCGGAGGTGGCCGCCGCGGAGTCCGGCGATTCCGGCACGATCGCGGACATGGACGCCATGCCGTGCTGCCCGAAGCCGGCCAAACCCGACTGTGTCAAGGGTTGCCCGCTGATGGCGCTCTGCCTGGCGGGCCTGGCCTCGCTCCTCCCGGCCGCGATCGCCCTCCCCGTACCGACCGCGCGCGGTCTGAGCACCCGCTGGCCCGAGGCCGCGGCCTTCGCCAGCCGGCCGGGAGCCCCGCTGCCCGAGCCTCCCCGGGCCTGAACCCGATGCCGCCGGCGCGCGCGCCGGCACGGTGACGCGCGTCCGCGCGCACCTCCCATCGCGTTCAGGAGACAAAACCCGTGATCAAGCTTCCCCTCGCGCGCGCCGCCGCGGCCGCGCTGCTCGGCGCCGTCCTGTCGGTCCCGGCCCTGCCGGCGCGCGCCGACGTCAAGGATTACCGCTTCGAACTCGTACAGCCCGACGCCAAGGTCGGCGAGGCGATCCTCGCCGTCCGGCTCGTCGACCGGCGGACCGGCAAGCCGGTGCCCGACGCCGTGGTCTTCGCCAAGCGCCTCGACATGGCGCCCGACGCCATGGAGGAGATGGCCACCAAGGTCGAGCAGCTGCCGTCCACCGAGCCCGGGATCTACCGCTTCAAGGCCAAGCTCTCGATGCAGGGCCGCTGGCGCCTGTCGCTCGCCGCGAAGGTCCAGGGTGAGACCGGCACGGTCGACGACCAGCTGATCGTCCAGGCCGCCAAGTGAGCCGCACCGCCTGGTTCGCCGGGGCCCTCGCCGCGCTCGCGGCGGGGGGTATCGGCTACGGCGCGGGGCACGGGGGCGACCCCGTGCCGGCGCTGGTCGCGGCCGCCCGGACGCGGTTCGCCGCGTGGCGGCCGAGCGGTCCGGCCCCGTCCGTCCCGGCCCCGTCCGTCCCGGCGCCGAATGCGGCGGCGACCGGCCCGGTGGTCTACTACCGGGATCCGGACGGGAAGCCGGTCTACTCGCTGGCGCCGATGATGACCGCGGACGGGCGCGAGTTCCGGCCGGTGCGCGCCAGCGAGGACGTCCGCTTCGATCTCCCGGACGACGTTCCCGGCCCCGACACGGCCGGCGCGGAGGCCGCCGGCCACCGGCCCGATTCCGGCACGCGCGCGATCCTCTACTACCGCAACCCGATGGGCCTGCCGGACACGTCGCCGGTGCCGAAGAAGGACTCGATGGGGATGGACTACATCCCCGTCTACGCCGACGCGGAGGCGGGCGGCCCGGTCGTGACGGTCCCGGCCGGCCGGATCCAGCGCACCGGCGTGCGGATCGCGACCGCCGAGCGGCGGGTGGTGGCGCAGCCGGTGCGCGTGCCCGGCACGCTGGCCCTCGACGAGCGCCGCGTCACCGTCGTGGCGACGCGCTCCGACGCCTATGTCGACCGGGTCGAGAGCGTCACGACCGGGGACCGGGTCCGCCGCGGCCAGCCCCTGGTCCACGTCTACTCGCCGGAGATCAACGCGGCCGCGGCCCAGCTCATCGCCAATCCCGGCTTCGACGGCGCTCGCCGGCGGCTGCAGAACCTCAACGTCTCCGCGGACGTCATCGACGCGATGGAGCGCACCCGCACGGTGCCGATGGCCATCACGTGGGCCTCGCCCCGGGACGGCCTCGTCCTGCAGCGGAACGCCGTGGAGGGCATGAAGGCCGCGGCCGGCGACACGCTGTTCCGGATCGCCGACATCGCGGTGCTGTGGGTGCTGGCCGACGTGCCCGAGCGCGACCTCGCGGGGATCCGCGTCGGCCAGGTCGCGACCGTGCGCCCGCGCTCCGCGCCGGGCCGGACCGTCACCGGCCGGGTGGCGGTGATCTACCCGCAGGTGAATCCCGAGACCCGCGCCACCCGGGTGCGGATCGAGCTGCCGAATCCGGACGGCACGCTCCTGCCGGACATGTACGCCGACGTCGCGATCGCGACGGGGAGCGCCGAGCCGGTGGTGGCGGTCCCGGACGACGCCGTCCTCGACACCGGCACGCGCCAGGTCGTGCTGCTCGAGCGCGGCGAGGGCCGCTTCGAGCCGCGGGCCGTGACCCTCGGCGCGCGGGGCGAGGGCTTCACCGAGATCCGCGCCGGCCTCGCGGCCGGCGACCGGGTGGTCACGGCGGCGAACTTCCTGATCGACGCCGAGAGCAACCTGAAGGCGGCACTCCAGAGCCTCGCCCCGCCGCGGGACGATCGGCAGGCCGCCCGTGCGGGAGATGCCCCGTGATCGCCCGCCTCATAGACTGGTCGGCCCGCAACCTGGTCCTGGTGCTGGTCGGGACAGCGCTGGCGGTCGGCGCCGGCCTCGTGGCCCTCCGGACGCTGCCGCTGGACGCCATCCCCGACCTCTCGGACGTGCAGGCCATCGTCTACACCGAGTATCCCGGCCAGGCGCCGCAGGTGGTGGAGGACCAGGTCACCTACCCGCTCACCACTGCCATGCTGACGGTGCCGCGGGCCAAGGTGGTGCGGGGCTTCTCGTTCTTCGGCGTCTCCTTCGTCTACGTCATCTTCGAGGACGGCACCGACCCGTACTGGGGCCGCTCCCGGGTGCTGGAATACCTCAGCGGCGCGGCGCGCCGCCTGCCGCAAGGCGTGACGCCGACGCTGGGCCCCGACGCCACCGGCGTCGGCTGGGTCTACCAGTACGTCGTGGTCGCGCGGGAGCGGACGCTGGCGGAACTCCGCTCGCTGCAGGACTGGGTGATCCGCTTCGCGGCCTCGCGCGCGGAGGGCGTCGCGGAGGTCGCGGGCGTCGGCGGCTTCGTGAAGCAGTACAACGTGGTCGTCGACCCGAACCGGCTGCGCGCCCAGGGCATCACCCTCGCGGCGCTCCGGGACGCGATCCGGTCGAGCAACGCCGATGTCGGCGGCCGCACGGTCGAGCTCTCCGAGTTCGAGTTCATGGTGCGGGGCCGCGGCTACCTGCGCGGCGTCGCCGACATCGAGAACATCGTCCTGAAGAGTGCGGCGGGCACGCCGCTGCGGGTGCGGGACGTGGCCCGCGTCGAGCTCGGGCCCGACGAGCGGCGCGGCATCGCCGAGATGAACGGCGACGGCGAGGTCGCCGGCGGCATCGTGATCCAGCGCTTCGGCGCCAACGCCCTGTCGGTCATCGACAGCGTGAAGGCGAAGCTCGCCGAGGTGGCCCGGAGCCTCCCGGCCGGCACCGAGATCCTGCCGGTCTACGACCGCTCCCGGCTGATCGAGGCCGCCATCGACACCCTCCGGCACACCCTGGTGGAGGAGAGCCTCGTCGTCTCCCTGGTCTGCGTCGTGTTCCTGCTGCACGTGCGCAGCGCCCTCGTCGCCATCCTGATGCTGCCGGTGGGGATCCTGATGGCGCTCGCCGGCATGAAGGCCCTGGGCCTCGGCGCCAACATCATGAGCCTGGGCGGCATCGCCATCGCGGTCGGCGCCATGATCGACGCCGCCATCGTGATGATCGAGAACGCCCACAAGCACCTGGAGCGGGCGCCCCCCGGGAGCGACCGGGTCGCGATCCTGATCGCGGCGGCCGCCGAGGTCGGGCCGTCCCTGTTCTTCTCGCTCCTGGTGATCACGGTCAGCTTCCTGCCGATCTTCACCCTGGAGAGCCAGGAGGGCCGCCTGTTCGGGCCGCTCGCCTACACCAAGACCTTCGCGATGGCGGCGGCCGCCCTGCTGTCGGTGACGCTGGTGCCGGCCCTGATGGTGCTGTGCGTGCGCGGGCGGATCGTCCCCGAGCACCGCAACCCGCTGAACCGGCTCCTCGTCGGGACCTACCGTCCGGTGATCGCCGCCGTGCTGCGGGCCCGGGTCCCGACGATCCTGCTCGCCGCCGGCCTCCTGGCCGCGACCGCGTGGCCGGCCCGGCAGCTCGGCTCGGAGTTCATGCCGGACCTCGACGAGGGCAGCCTGCTCTACATGCCGACGACGCTGCCGGGGATCTCGGTGACGCAGGCCGGCGCGCTGCTCGCCACCCAGGACCGGATCATCAAGAGCTTCCCGGAGGTGGCCTCCGTCTACGGCAAGGCCGGCCGGGCGGCCACGGCGACCGACCCGGCGCCGATGGAGATGTTCGAGACGGTCATCGCCCTGAAGCCGAAGGCGGAGTGGCGGCCGGGAGTCACGCTCGCCGGCCTCAAGGCCGAGATGGACGCGGCGCTGCAGTTCCCGGGCGTGTCGAACGCCTGGACGCAGCCGATCCGCGCCCGCATCGACATGCTGGCGACCGGCATCCGCACGCCGGTGGGCGTGAAGGTGCTGGGCACCGACCTCACGGCGATGGAGGGGGTGGCCCGGCAGGTCGAGAGCGCGCTCCGGACCGTGGCCGGCACGTCGAGCGCCTACGCCGAGCGGGTGATCGGCGGCTACTTCCTCGACATCACCCCGGACCGGGAGGCGCTCGGGCGCTACGGCCTGCGGGTCGGGGACGTCCAGGACGTGATCGCCACCGCGCTCGGCGGCCAGAGCGTCACCGAGACCGTCGAGGGCCGCGAGCGCTACACGGTCAATGTCCGCTACCCGCGGGCCTTCCGCTCGGACCCGGCCGCCATCGCCGACACGGTGCAGGTGCCGCTTCCGGCGGGCGGGACCGTGCCCCTGCGCGAGGTCGCGGCCGTGGCGCTGGCCCGCGGGCCGACGGCGATCCGCACCGAGAACGGACAGCTCGCGGTCTACATCTACGTCGACATCGCCGGCCGGGACCTCGGCGGCTACGTCGCGGCGGCGCGGCAGGCCGTGGCCGACGCGGTGACGCTGCCGGCCGGCACCACCCTCCAGTGGAGCGGACAGTACGAATCCCTGGAACGGGCCGAGGCGCGCCTCGCGATCGTCGTCCCGCTGACGCTGCTGCTCGTGTTCCTGCTCCTCTACCTGAACTTCCGGCGGCTCACCGAGACCCTCATCGTCATGCTGTCCCTGCCCTTCGCGCTGGTCGGCGGGGTCTGGCTGCTCTGGTGGATGGGCTTCAACCTGTCGGTTGCGGTGGCGGTGGGCTTCATCGCGCTGGCCGGCGTCGCCGCCGAGACCGGGGTGATCATGCTGGTCTATCTCGACCACGCCCTCGACGCGGCGCGGGCCGCGTGCGACCGGGCGGGGCGGCCCCTGACCCGCGCGGATCTGCGGGCGGCCATCATGGTCGGCGCGGTCGAGCGGGTGCGGCCCAAGATGATGACGGTCGTGGCGATCATGGCGGGACTGCTGCCGATCCTCTGGAGCCAGGGGGCAGGCTCGGAGGTGATGCAGCGGATCGCGGTGCCGATGATCGGCGGAATGGTCTCGTCGACCCTCCTGACCCTGATCGTCATCCCGGCGGTCTACGCCCTGGTGAAGGGCTGGGGCCTGCCGGCAGCCGGAGGGGACATCCGGCCGGCGGCGCGGCCCCGCCGGCGGCGGAGCGCCGACAGCGCCGCCGGCTGACCGGGCGACCGTGCGAGCGCGGCGACCGGGAGCGGGTCGCCGCGCCGCGCCGATCAGTTCGCCCGCGAGACCTCGACGAGGTTGTCGGAGAACGACGGCGCGTGGCCCATGTCGGTGAAGGCCGCCGACGAGATGCTGTTCACCGTCCCCTCGTTGAGCTGGCGCCAGTAGCCCAGCGTCGCCACCACGACGCCGTGCGTGACGTCGTCGGTCACGCGCGCGACGCCCTTGAAGGCGCCGCGGGCGTTGGCGACCTGGACGCGGTCGCCGTCGACGATGCCGCGGGCCGACGCGTCGGCCGGGCTGATCATCACGAACTGCTCGCCCTGACCCTTCTGCTTGTCCTCCATGTTGGCGTAGCAGGAATTCAGGAAGTAGTGGCTCTTGGGCGAGACGATGTTGAGCGGGTAGCGCTTGGCCAGCTCGGGATCGTTCGCGTGCGATTCCCGCGCGCCGACGTAATCGGGCAGCGGGTCGAGGGGCTCGCCCGGCTGGAAGCCCTCGTACATCTGCCGGAACGGCGGCGCGACGAAGTTCGTGGCGCCCTCGATCTTGAGCATGCACTTGCCGGTATCGGTCGGGAAGTTGCCGTCGCGGTGCGGAGCGCGGTCGTCCGGCGTTCCGACCTTGAGCCGGGCGAAACCGTGCGCGCGCATGTACTGGAGGTCGATGCCCGCGCAGGCCGGCGACGACCAGTCGACGTAGTGCTCTAGGCACTCCGCGTCGGTCCACTTGAAGTTCTCCTCCTCGAAGCCGAGCCGGGCGGCTAGGCGGCGGAAGATCTCGTTGTTGGGGATCGCCTCGCCGGGCGCCTCCGCGCACTTGGTGTTGTAGGTCAGGTAGAGGTGGCCCCAGGACAGGATCATGTCCTCCATCTCGGCGCCCATCGCGGCCGGCAGGAGGATGTCGGCGTAGGCGGCCGTGTCGGAGATGAAGTGCTCGGCCGAGACCATGAACAGGTCCTCGCGCATCAGGCCCTCGACGATCTTGTCGGTCTCGGGCGCCTGCGTGACCGGGTTCGAGTTCCAGCACATCATCGACATGATCGGCGGGTCGAGCTTCAGCTCGCCGGTCAGCGCCCGGCCGATCTGGAGGTTCGAGACGACCCGGGTCCCTTCCGGGATCAGGTCGGGCCGGCACATCACGTCGAACTTGTAGGGATGCTCCCAGACCGGGAACTGGGTGACGCCGCCGCCGACGTGGCGCCACGCGCCGGTGAGCGCCGGGATGCAGGTCACCGCCCGGATGGTCTGGCCGCCGCCGTAGTGCCGCTCCAGCGCCACGCCCATGCGGATGCCCACCGGCTGCTCGGTCGCCATCTCGTAGGCGAGCTTGCGGATATCCTCGGCCGGGACGCCGGTGATCTCCGCGGCCCATTCCGGCGTGCGCGGGGCCGCCCGCTCCTTCAGGTCGGCGAAGCCGATCGTGTGGTTGTCGACGTAGTCCTGGTCGACGAGGCCCTGCGCGATGATGGAGTTGATCAGCGCCATGGCGAGCGCGCCGTCGGTACCCGGCCTCGGCGCGATGTGCCAGTCCGCGGCCTTCGCGGTGCGCGAGGCGTAGGCGTCGATGACGACGACCTTCGCGCCCTTCTTCTGGGCGTCCTTCACGATCGCCCAGTGGTGCAGATTGGTGCTGACCGAGTTGCAGGCCCAGATCACGATGTACTTGGAGTGGATGTAGCTCTCGGGATCGAGGCCGGCCGTCGGCCCGACGGTGAGGAGCCAGGCCGTGCACGAGCCCTCGCCGCAGAACGTCCGCTCGGTCACGGTGGCGCCCAGGCGGTTGAAGAAGGCGTCGCCGCCGTTCAGACCGTGCACGAGGCCCTGGTTGCCGAGGTAGCTGTAGGGCGCGATGGCCTGCGGCCCGTACCGGTCGATGATCGCCGTCCAGCGGTCGACGATCGTGTCGAGCGCCTCGTCCCAGGTGATCCGCTCGAACTGCTTGGAGCCCTTCGGGCCGACGCGCTTCATCGGGTAGAGCACCCGGTCCGGGTGGTAGTGGCGCTTCTCGTAATCCTTCAGCTTCACGCAGAGACCGCCGCGGGTCATCGGGTGGTCCGGGTTGCCGCGCACGCTCAGGAGCTCGCCGCCCTTCACCTCGAAGAGCATCGAGCAGGTGTCGGGGCAATCGTGCGGGCAGGCGCCGTAGAAGACCTCCGAGTAGGCCTCGGGCTGGACGATCTCGTTCATGCTCTCTCCCTCATCGGCCGCGGGCGTCCCGTTATTGTTCAGGCGTCCCGGCTCCCGGCGGGAGAAGCGTACAACGAGAGGAAGAAAAGTTCTAATTCGAATCGCGGGGCGCCGATCGCGCGGGCCGCGGGATGATCCCGCGCCCCTGAGCCGTCATGGCCGCGCCTTCCCTTGCGCGCGCCCGCACCCATCTGAAGGGCGGACGAAGCGGGGGCCTGCAGCATGCGGTTCGAACTCTACCGGGACGCCAAGGGCGAGTGGCGCTGGCGCCTGCGGGCGCGCAACGGCGAGGTGATCGCCGAGTCGGGCGAGGGCTATGTCCGCCGCGAGGATTGCGAGCACGGCATCGCCCTGGTGCGCCAGAGCGCCGAGGCGCGCATCGAGGACATGACGACGAAGATCGCCTGACCGCGCGTCTCAACCCGCGGTCAACCCTGTCCGAAACGTCGCAGCGGTTAAGCTGCAACGCTTCCGCTCGCCCGTGCGTTGCAGCGGTTCGGACCGGGCGGAGGGCCCTCGCTTCCCGTGCGGTTCGTCGACCAGGACGTAACCATACGAAGGGAGTCGAGACCGTGCTGAGGAAATTCCTGCTCGCGGCCCTGCTGGTGCTGGGCTTCGCGGCCGCGGCGCCTGAGGGCGCGTCCGCCGCGCCCATCGGCCCGGGGCTGGCTCTGCCGGCCGAAGCCGCGCCGGCGGTGGCCGAGAAGGCCCAGTACTACTACCGTCGCCGCTTCTACGGCCCGCGCCCCTACTGGCGCCGCCCGTACTACGGCCGCCGGTTCTACTACGGCCCGCGCCCCTACTACCGTCGTCCCTACTGGCGCCGTCGGTTCTACTACTGATCGGCTCTCCGACCTGACCGGCCCGGCGGTTCCATCGAGCCGCCGGGCTTTCTCACGCCCCGATTCGGGGTGCGCGAGCGCGAGCCTTGCTTTATCGTGCCGGGAACGGGACCGTCGACGGCAGATCGGCGCGCCCGAGAGGAAGCCCGATGAACGATATTGCGCAACCCGCCGAGCCCGCGGCGGCGACGCCGGACCTCTGGCAATCCATCCCGCTCGAATGCATCCTGAGTGCGGTCGCCGTTCTGCTGGCGGCGGGGCTCAAGCTCGCCGGCCTGATGTCCTGACGGCGCGCGGGGGCGGATGGACGGCATGCAGCACGTCGCACTCTCACCGGCCGGAAGCGCGCCGTCGCCCGCGGAAGTCGATCTGCCGAAGGGCGACCTCACGGTCCGCACCATCGCGATGCCGGCCGACACCAACGCCAACGGCGACATCTTCGGCGGCTGGGTGCTCTCGCAGATGGATCAGGCCGGCGGCATCGCGGGCGTCGACCGGGCCCAGGGCCGGGTGGTCACCGTGGCGCTGGAATCGATGACCTTCATCCGGCCAGTCCGGGTCGGCGACGTGCTGTGCGTCTACACCCGGGTCTCGCATGTCGGCCGGACCTCAATGAAGATCGAGGTCGAGGCCTGGGCGCGGCGGTTCTGCACCCAGGTCCGCGAGCGGGTCACGCAGGCCACCTTCACCTTCGTGGCCATCGACGAGGACGGCCGGCCGCGGCCGATCCCGCCGGCCGTGCCGTCCCCCTCCGCGACGGCTACTTGATCACCCCGCAGGCGATGCGGTCGCCGGCACCGCCGATCGGCTGGGTGTTGTGGTCGTCCTCGTTGGCGTGGATGATCAGCGCCGCGCCGTCGCCGTCCTTCAGACCGCCCTCGCCGTTCAGCGGGGTCTCGCTCGAGACCTCGGCGTTGGCCGAGCCGTCCTGCGCCGCGTAGAGGTTCGGCAGGTCGCCCTCGTCGGGCCCCTCCGCGTTGAGCAGCCCGTGCTTGCTCTGGTCGTGGTTCACGTGGGCCTTGGAGTTCATGAACTTCGGGTCCGAGCAGTCGCCCACGGCGTGGAAATGCATCCCGTGCCAGCCGGGCGGCAGTCCGCCGGGCTGGATCGTCACGCGCAGGACCAGGGTATTCGCCCCGTCGCGGATCGCCAGCGTTCCGATCGGGTCGCCCTTCGCGTTCTTGATCGGCGCCGTGTAGGTCTCTGCCGGTTTGGCCGCCTCCTTGGGAGGCTCCTGCGCCAGGGCGCCGCCGGCGGCGGCGGTCCCGAGCAATGCGAGCAGCGGCAGGGTGCGGGTCATGCGGTGGCTCTCCTTTCCGGCCCGGTCTAGTTAGGGAGCGCGCCGGCCTTCGACAGGGCGGCGGCCCGAAACCTCCGCCGCAGACCTGCCGGAACCGCACGAAGCCCCGATGACCCGAGACCGGACCAGCCCGGACCGCGCGGCCCCCGCGGACGACCCCGTGGACGCCCCTGGTCCGCGACGCGCCGACCTGTATCTCGTGGAGCACGGCCATTTCGAGAGCCGGGCCCGCGCCCAGGCGGCGATCCGTGCCGGACTCGTGCGGGTCGACGGGCGGCCGCTCGCGCGCCCCTCGGACTCGATCGCCCCCGGGGCCCGGGTCGAGGCGGAACCCGAGCATCCCTACGCCTCCCGCGGCGGCCTCAAGCTCGCCGCCGCGCTGGACGCGTTCGGCGTCGATCCGGCCGGCCGGGTCGCCCTCGACGTCGGCGCCTCGACGGGCGGCTTCACCGACGTGCTGCTCGCCCGCGGCGCGCGCCACGTCCACGCCCTCGACGTGGGCCGGGGCCAACTCCATCCGCGCCTCGCCGGGGACCCGCGCGTGACCAACCGCGAGGGCACCGACATTCGCGGCCTCGGCGCGGACACCCTCGTCCCGCCGCCCGACCTCGCGAGCGTGGACGTGAGCTTCATCGGCCTGCGCCTCGTGCTGCCGGTCCTCCCGGGCCTGCTGAGGCCGGCATCGGCGATCGTCGCGCTGATCAAGCCGCAATTCGAGGCCGGCCGCGCCCGGGTCGGCCGCGGCGGCCTCGTGCGCGACCCGGCAGTCCACGCGGAGGTCTGCGCGGCCGTCCGCGAAACCCTGGAGGGGCTCGGGGCCACGATCCTGGGCCTGATCGACTCGCCGGTGCCGGGCGGCGACGGCAATGCCGAGTTCCTGATCGGTGCGAGGTTCCCGTGAGCGAGCCAGCGGATAGCGAGACGGTCACGATCCGGGCGCTCGGCGCCCGCGGCGACGGGATCGCCGAGGACGGGACTCTGGTACCCTACACGCTGCCCGGGGAGCGCGCGGAGATCCGCCGGGAGGCGCGGCGCGGCGTCCTGCTCGGCGTCGCGCAGGCCTCGCCCGACCGGGTCGAGCCGTTCTGCCCGTACTACATGCGCTGCGGCGGCTGCCGCACTCAGCACCTCGCGCGGCCCGCGGAACTCGCCTGGAAGCGCGACCTCGTCGCCCAGGCCCTGTCCCAGGCGCGCCTCGACGTCACGCCAGGCCCGACCCTCGACGCCCACGGGGCGGGCCGCCGCCGCCTCACCCTGCACGTGCGGGAGATCGGCGGCCGGGCCGAGGCCGGGCTGATGGCGGCGCGCAGCCACGCGCTGGTGCCGATCGACCATTGCCCGATCACCGTGCCGGCGCTGCACCCGGCCCCCGAGGTCGCGCGCCGCCTCGCCGCCCCGCTGGGCCACGGGCGCAAGCCCCTCGACGTGGCCGTGACGGCCACCGACCAGGGCCTGGACGTCGACCTGCGCGGCCACGGACCGGTGAGCGCCGGCGTCGGCGCCGCGCTGGTGCGGATCGCCGGCGAGCTCGGTCTCGCCCGGCTGTCGCTGCACGGCGAGCGCCTGATGGAGGCCGAGCCGGTCTCGGTCACGGCGGGCGATCCCGCCGGCGCCACCTCCGGCGCCGCGCGCCTCTACCCGGCCCCCGGCGGCTTCCTGCAGGCGACCGCGGCCGGGCAGGCGACGCTCTGCGACCTGACCCTGGCGGCCCTGGGACCCCGCGTCCGGCGCGTCGCCGACCTGTTCGCGGGCTGCGGGCCGGTGACCCTGGCGATCGCCCGGACGGCCGCGGTCCACGCGGTCGAGTCCGACGCCGCCGCCCTCGCGGGCCTCGACCGCGCCGCGCGCGCCGCATCGGGCCTGCGCAGGATCACCAGCGAGCGCCGCGACCTGTTCCGGCGGCCCCTGCTCCCCACCGAACTCGACCCCTTCGACGCGGTGGTGTTCGACCCGCCCCGGGCCGGCGCGGAGGCCCAGGCCCGCCAGATCGCCGCGGCGCGCGTTCCCCTCGTGATCGGCGTCGCCTGCGATGCCGGAACCTTCGCGCGGGACGCGGCGACCCTGGTCGCCGGCGGGTACCGGCTGGAGACCGTGACGCCGGTCGATCAGTTCCGCCATTCGGGCCATGTCGAGATGATCGGGGTGTTCCGGCGCGAGCCGGCACGGCGGCGCTAAGCCAAGCAACCTGCGGTCAAGTTTCACGTTCTCCCGGCGACCGGAGAGCTATCATGATCCGCGGAATCCTTCGCCCCGCGACGCTCGGCGCACTGAGCCTCGCCCTCGCCACCCCGCTCGCGGCGCAGACGCTGGCGCCCGACCAGACCGGCAGCGGCCCGGCCTCGACCATCACGGCGCCGAACACAAACAGCCTCGGCGTGACCAAGCCGCCCGGCACGTCCCTCGGCCCCGGCGAAGTGCCGACCCGCGAGCAGCGGCGGCGCGAGCGCGCCCTGACCGACAAGATCGAAGGCAGCATCTGCGACGGCTGCAATTGAGATCGAACCGGAGCCGACCGCTGCGGCGGAGCCCGGTGCCCGGCCTCCGACCCGGCACACCGTGAATGCGCGCGCGCCGCGCCGCGCGCCCGTCCACCCGCGGGGCGGGCGCGGGGCGTCACGGAAGCGTCAGAAAACAGCGCCACATCCGCGGCACAGCTTGCATCGGCCACCGTGGTGCCGGATGCGGGCTGCGGCCCCGCGCTGTCCCGTGACCGACCCGCATCCGAGACCCGTACGTGATCTTCATCCACCAGCCCGCCGTCGGCGCCGGAGCCACGCTGCTTGAGCGCCGCGTCATCGATCTCCAGGACACGATCCCCGAGGACACGGTCTGGCTCGACCTGATCCGCCCGAGCCGCGAGGAGGAACTGAAGGTCGAGTCGTTCGCGGGCATCGAGGTGCCGACCCGCGAGGAGATGAAGGACATCGAGCCCTCGGAGCTGCTCTACGTCGAGGACGGCGCCCGCTACATGACCGGCCGGGTGCTCTCGAAGGTCAGCGACGCCGAGGAGCCGGGGCTGGCCGGCATCACCTTCATCCTGCGCGGCAACCGGCTGGTGACCGTGCGCCACGAGGAGCCGCAGGCCTTCCGCATGTACACGCAGCGCGCCGGGCGCTCGATGGGCAACGGCGGCGCGTCGACGCCCTCGGGCGAGTCGATCCTGGCCGGGCTGATCGAGGCGGTGATCGACCGGGCCGCCGACGTGCTGCAGCTCCAGGGCGAGCGCATCGACCGCCTGTCGGGCAAGATCTTCGAAGTGCAGGAGGACCCCTCCGCGCGCAACACAGCGCTGCAGGACACGTTGCGCGCCCTCGGCCGGCACGGCGATCTCATCTCCAAGCAGCGGGAAAGTCTCGTCTCCATGGAGCGGATCCTGCTCTCGCTGTCGGCGACCTACCGGACCAACAAGGCCCCGCGCGACCTGCGCGAGGATGTGCGCTCGACCCTGCGGGATCTCCAGTCCCTGGAGGAGCACGCGACCTTCCTGTCGACGAAGATCCAGTTCCTGCTCGACGCGACCCTCGGGCTCGTCAACCTCGAGCAGAACAACATCATCAAGCTGTTCTCGGTCATGGCCGTCGTCTTCATGCCGCCGACCCTGATCGCGTCGATCTACGGCATGAATTTTAAGTCCATACCGGAACTAGATTTCGCATTCGGATACCCGATGGCGCTGATCATGATGGTCGTGGCCGCCGTATTCCCCTACTTCTTCTTCCGTTGGAAGAAGTGGCTCTGACAACAAATGCTGGTCTAGAGCCGATAGAATTTTAAGACCTCTGCGGGAGCATGGTGGGGCCTGAAGGCGCGGCGCGGCCGCGAGGACGGAATCTCCCATGCGCTTCTCCCTCAAGACGGTCCTCGCCGGTGCCATCGGCCTGCTCGCCCTCGCCGCCGTCGGCCAGGGGATCGCCAGCGTCGTGAGCCTGTCGGAGATCGAGCGGAACGCCGCGGCCATCTCGGAGCAGGCCCTGCCGGCGCAGAACCAGGCGGAGGCCATCGGAACGGCCGTGCGGGACGCGCGCCTGCGGCTCTACCGACTCGCGGTGGCCTCGCCCGACGCGGCGGCCCTCGACAGGAACCAGGCGGCGCTGACCGACGCCCTCGGCGACTTGTCCGGGCTCCGGCAGGCCTATCAGGAGCGCCTGACGAGCCCGGAGGCCCGCGCGATCTACGAGCGCTTCACCAACGCGTGGAACGCCTACCAGAACGTCCAGCTGCAGGTGGTCGAGCTGATGATCGCGGGCGATCAGCCGGGCGCCCTCGCGCTCGTGCTGGACCCCGCGACGGGCGCGCAGAACGACGCCGCGGTGGCCAGCCTGACCGAGTCGATCGCGGCGGCCCGGGGCCAGACAGTGGCCAACGTCACCCAGACAGTGCAGGCGGCGACGCGGGCCAAGCTGATCGCCATGATCGCCACCGTGGTCGGCCTCGCGGTCGCGGCGGCCGCGATGCTGTTCGCCCTGTTCGGGATCGCGCGGCCGATCCAGCGCATGACAGGGGCGATGGGCCGCCTCGCCGAGGGCGACGAGACCGTGCCGGTCCCGCATACGGGACGCCGCGACGAGATCGGCGCGATGGCCGCGGCCGTGCAGGTCTTCAAGGACAACCTGATCCACACCCGCGCCCTGGAGCGCGAGACCGCCCTGGCGCGCGAGGGCGCCGAGGTGCAGCGCCGGCGCGCGGTCCACGCCATGGCCGAGTCCTTCGAGGCCGCAGTCGGCGGCGTGCTGGCCCGGGTGGCGGACGCCGCCCTCGGCCTGCGGGCCGATGCCGAGGCGATGAGCGGCACGGCGACGCACACGGCCGAGCGCTCGGCTACGGTGGCGGGGGCCGCGCAGGAGGCCGCCCAGCACGTCGGCACGGTCGCGGCGGCCGCGGAGGAACTCGGCGCCTCGGTGCAGGAGATCGGCCGCCAGGTCGACGGGTCGGCCGAACTCGCCCGGAGCGCGGTGGTCCAGGCCGGCGACACGGCCGGCCTCGTGCAGGAGCTGAGCAATGCCGCGGGCCGGATCGGCGACGTCGTGCGCCTCATCACCGACATCGCCGGCCAGACGAACCTGCTGGCGCTCAACGCCACGATCGAGGCGGCCCGCGCCGGCGACGCGGGGCGCGGCTTCGCGGTGGTCGCCAGCGAGGTGAAGCAGCTCGCCGCCCAGACCGCTCGGGCCACCGAGGAGATCGCCGGTCAGGTCGGCCGGATCCAGGGGGCGACCGGGCAGACCGTGGACGCGATCGACGGGATCGCGGCGCGCATCCGCGAGATCGACGGAGTGGCGACCTCGATCGCGGCCGCCGTCGAGCAGCAGGGCGCGGCCACCCGGGAGATCGCCCGGAACGTCGCCGAGGCGGCGTCCGGGACCGGCGCCGTCACCGGCACGATCGACGCGGTGGCGCGGGCGGCCGACGACACGGGCACGGCCGCCACGCGGATGCTGGCCTCGGCGTCGAGCCTCTCGGAGGAAGCCGCCGAGCTGCGCCGGGAGATCGACGCGTTCCTGCACACGGTGCGCGCCGCCTGACGCTCAGCCGGGGCTCGACAGCTTCATCAGGACGAGCCCGGAGCCGATCAGGCCGGCGGCGAGGATGCGGCCGGCGCTCGCCTGCTCCCCGAGGACGGCAATGCCGACCAGGAAGGCGCCGACCGCGCCGATGCCGGTCCAGACCGTGTAGGCGGTTCCCAGCGGCAGCGTGCGCATGGCCAGCGCCAGGAAGCCGACGCTGCCGGCCATCGATACGGCCATGATGGCGGTCGGCCAGACGCGCGTGAAGCCGTCCGACTGCTTCATCGCGAAGGCCCAGACGACCTCCAGCAGGCCCGCGATGACGAGATAGATCCAGGCCATGGCGGCCCTCCGGAAAGGGCCGGGCCGTCCCGGACTTGTGCCCCGCGCGACGGGGGGAGGACGTGGCCTCGCGGCGGGTCAGCTAGCGATGATCGGCCAAGCCCGCAAGCGCGGCGGCATCACATCCCACGAACCGTCCCCATCCTGAGGTGCCGCGTCAGCGGCCTCGACGGAGGGCTCCAGGGATCGGGGCGGCCGCTGGAGCCCTCCTTCGAGGCCTCCGCTGCGCTCCGGCCCCACAGGATGAGGGCGCCGGCGGGATGCCCTGAGCGGGCGACCCGTCAGGCCACGGCCGCGAGGTGCTTGACCTCGGCCTTGGCCACCACCTTGCCGACCGGCGGCGCCTTGCAGGTCTCGGCCTCGGGCGCCAGGACGGGCGGCTGCACCCAGCGGCCGGCGTCGAGGTCGGCGATCCGGCCGTTGATCTCGCGGATGACGTAGCGCGAGAACGGGTAGACGTGCAGGTAGATCACCATGTTGGTGACCACGGCCTCCAGGGCGGCCGGGTTGCGGCGGGCGGTCTCCAGGAACACGCTCCAGAAGTGCTTGGCGAGTTCCGGACGCCGCACGGTCATCCGCCAGCACACGCGCAGCAGCGAGTAGAGATCGTGGGCGACGTGGCGCCAGTTGAGCTTCTGCGCGGCGAATCTCGGCCGCTTCACCCGCCGCGCCACCACCCGCACCCGGTCGAAGAAGTTCGGCGGGTCGTAGATCTCCTGGAGGACGTCGCGGTAGTCGGCGAGCACGTCGCGCTGCGGGCGCAAGGTCACGAAGTTGATGCCCTGCGTGCACTGGTCGCCCTGGTCGGCCGTGGTCGCCGCGTAGTTCTCGTAGAGGCGGCCCTCCTTGCGCAGGCGGCGCGAGAGCTGCGTGTTCGGCAGCGCGAACAGCAGGCCGACCATGGCGATCGGGATGCCGGTCTGGCCGATGCACAGCGACATCGCCTTGCTGATGCTGTCCTTCTCGGTGTCGAAGCCGACGATGAAGCCGGCCGTGACGAACATGCCGTGCTCGTAGAGCTTGTGCACGCTGTCGGCGATCGAGCGCTTGGTGTTCTGCTTCTTCTGCGTCTGGATCAGCGTCGCCTCGTCGGGCGTCTCGATCCCGGTGAACAGGGCGAAGAAGTTCGCGTCCCGCATCATCCCGAGCAGTTCGTCGTCGTCCGCGAGGTTCAGCGAGGCCTCGGTGGAGAACTTGAACGGGTAGCCGTGCGCTTCCTGCCACTGGATCAGGTGCGGCAGGAACAGCTTGATCGCCTTCTTGTTGCCGATCAGGTTGTCGTCGACGAAGTCGACATGGCCGCGGTAGCCGAGGCCGTAGAGCCGGTCGAGCTCGGCCAGCATCTGCGGCGTGGTCTTGGTCCGCGGGGCGCGGCCGTAGAGCTCGATGATGTCGCAGAACTCGCAGGTGAACGGGCAGCCGCGCGAGAACTGGACGCCGATATAGAGGTAGTGGCTGAAGGTCAGCAGGTCGAAGCGCGGGATCGGGCTCTTGGTGACGTCGGCCTTGAACTTCTCGGCCGTGAGCCGGCCGCGGCGCTCGCCCGCCTCCCAGGCGGCCACGAACTTGTCGAGGATGCCCTCGGCCTCGCCCAGCACCAGGAAGTCGGCCTTGTCGTAGACCTCCGGCGTCGAGGTCGGGGCCGGGCCGCCGACGCAGACCGGGGTTCCGAGCGCCACGCAGCGGTCGATGACCACGAGGCAGTCCGGCTCCTGGGGCAGCATGCCGCCAGTCATCACGAGGTCGGCCGCCTGGATCTGCGCGTCCGTCAGCTCTTCGCAGTTGCGGTTGACCAGCGTCACCTGCCAGGCCGGCGGCAGCATCGCGGCCAGCGTGATCAGGCCGAGCGGCGGCGCGGGCGCGCGGGCGCCCTGCAGCTCCATGGCCTCTTTGAAGTTCCACATGGAGTTCTCGTAGAACTTCGGGAACACCATCAGCACGCGCGGGGCCGTGTTCGCTTCCGACATGCCAGTTTCCCTCGTTCACACGCGCGGTCCCGGCCCGACCGGAGATCGGAACGGGCACAGGATCGACCCCTGACCTGCGGGCGAATTAAGGCCGTTTTTCGCTCCCGCAGCAATCGGAGCCGCCGATCCCGACAGGACGCGCGTCCGGACCCGGTGAATCAACCCCGCCGACGGGTCATGGGGCGGATCCGGCCCGTTTGCCGCGGGGCTGCGCCATTCGTGCGACAGGTCTAGCCGGAACCGTCACGGCCCGACGCGGAACCGCTCCGGCCGCGTCCCGTCGGCGTCGGTGAACCCGTAGACCCGCGCGAGGTCGCCGGCATGCAGCACGGCGCCCGCCCGCGCGGCGATGCCGGGGTCGGCGGCGAGCGCCGCCAGCGCCCGGCCGGCATAGAGCGGGCTCTCGGTGGCGTGCTGCGCGTGGCCGAGGTCGCGCGCCCGCTCGGTGGCGACGAAGCCCGGCGAGAGGCCGAGGGCGGTGACGCCGTGGGGCGCGAGCTCCCGCGCGAAGGCCAGGGTCAGCCGGTTGGTCGCGGCCTTGGCGGAATCGTAGAACACGTCGCCGAGGTAATCTTCGGTCCCGAAGGAGACGAGCGCCAGCAGCCCGGCCCGCGCCGCCACCATGGCGGGGGCGACCGCGCGGGCGAGCAGCAGGGCCGGCAGGGGCCCGGCCTCGAGGAGGCCGAGATACGGCTCCGCCGAGCGGCGCCAGAACGGCGTGCCCCAGCCGGCGCCGTCCGGGTAGCGCTCGCCGTCGTAGCCCTCGTTGCCGCTCCACACGCTGCAGGCCGCGACGTCGATCCGCCCGAACCGGCGGAGCGCCCAGTGCATCAGCGCGTCGGTGGCGCGCTCGGAGCGGTGGTCGCACAGGTAATGGTGCCCGCGCCCGCCGGCCGCGTCGACCGCGCGGGCCGTGTCCTCGATCGCCTCCGCGCGCATCTCGGTGCGCGGGCCGGTCTCGCTGGAGCGGGCCGTGACGATCACCGTGGCCCCCGCCTCGCCCAGCGCCCGGGCGAGTCCCCGGCCGACACCCCGCGACGCGCCCGCGACGAGGCAGATCTTCTCGGAGAGGTCGAGCGGGCTCACGCCGAGGCGGCGGGCTTCGACCGCGACAGGAAGGCGGCGAGCCGCTCCTGGGATTCGGGCGAGCGCAGCTGGGCGTCGAAGGCCTTGGCCTCGGCCTCCAGGGCCGCCTCGACCTGCGCCTGGTCACCCCGGATCAGCGCCCGGGACGCCGTCAGCGCCCCGCGCGGCAGGGCGGCGAGGCGCGCCGCCTGCGCGATCGCCTGCTCGACCAGCATGTCGGCCGGCAGCACCGCGTTGACGAGACCCAGCGCCTGCGCCTCGTCGGCCTCGAGCGGCCGCGACAGGAGCAGCAGCTCGGTGGCCCTGAGCCGGCCGACCCGCAGGGGCAGCAGGTAGCTCGACGCCGCCTCCGGCACGAGGCCGAGCTCGACGAAGGGCATGCGCAGGCGCGCCGCCGGGCTCGCGTAGACGAGGTCGCAGTGCAGGCAGAGGGTCGCGCCGATGCCGACCGCGATCCCGTCGACCGCCGCCACCATCGGGGTGCGGGTGCGGGCGAGCTGGCGGATGAAGGCCAGCGCCGGCGAGGTGCTGAATCCATCACCGGCATGCCCCATGAAGTCGGCGAGGTCGTTGCCGGCGCTGAACATGCCGGGCTGCCCGGCGAAGACCACGGCGCCGACCGCGTCCGACGCGTCGGCCTCCGCCAGGCCCGCGCGCATCGCGTCGTACATGGCGCCCGTGAGGGCGTTCTTCTTCTCCGGACGGTTCAGGGTGATCAGGCGGACGCCGCCCGCGAGGTCGTCGATCGTGACGGGTTCGGCCATGGTCCGCTCCTCAAACCGCCAGCGCCAGGGCGGCGTCGTCCGTGAAGGCGCCGCCCTCGACCACCGCCTGCTCCAGGCCGGACGCGGCCACCAGGAGGTTCTCGGCGTAGAACCGGGCGAGCGCGATGCGGGCCGCGTGCGCCGGGTCCGTCTCGCCCGCCTTCCGGGCGGCGCTCGCGGCGAGCGCGCTGCGCGCGAGGCAGGCGGCGCCCAGCGTCAGGCCGAACAGGCGCAGGTACGGCGTCGCGCCGGCGAGCGCCGCCTCGGGGCGGTTCGAGCTCAGCGCGGCGAGCTGGTGGCTCGTCGCCCGGTCGAGGCTGCCGATCCCGTCGCGCAGCCGCGCCGCCATGTGGCCGAAGGCCGGGTCGCCGGCCTTGAGCAGCCCCTCCGCGGCCCGGCGAATCCAGGCGATCTGCGACCGCGCGGTGCCCCCGCCGTTCAGCGGCAGCTTGCGGGCGGTGAGGTCGATGGCCTGGATGCCGTTGGTCCCCTCGTAGATGCCGAGGATCCGGGCGTCGCGCATGAGCTGCGCCGCCCCGGTCTCCTCCACGAAGCCCATGCCGCCGTGGACCTGCACGCCGAGCGAGGTCACCTCGTTGGCGAGGTCGGTGGCGAAGGCCTTCGCCACCGGGGTCAGCAGCGAGGCGCGGTCCAGGGCGGCCTGCCCCTCCGGCCCCTTCGCGGCGTCGAGGGCCGCGGCGGTGAGGTAGCAGATGGCGCGGGCGGCCGCCGTCGAGGCCTTCATGGTGAGCAGCATGCGCTGCACGTCCGGATGGGCGGCGATCGGGCTCGTCGCCTCGGCGGCGCCGACGGCCTTGCCCTGGCGGCGCTCCTGCGCGTAGGCGAGCGCGCGCTGGGTCGCGGCCTCGGCGACGCCGACGCCCTGCAGGCCGACATTGAGCCGGGCCGCGTTCATCATCGTGAACATGCAGGCCAGCCCCTTGTTCTCCTGGCCGATCAGCCAGCCGGTCGCGCCGCCCTGGTCGCCGAACGCCATGGAGCAGGTCGGCGAGGCGTGGATGCCGAGCTTGTGCTCGATGCCGGAGCAGCGCAGGTCGTTGCGGGTCCCGTCCGGCAGCACCTTCGGCACGAGGAACAGCGAGATGCCCCGCGTGCCGGCGGGCGCGTCGGGCAGCCGGGCCAGGACGAGGTGGACGATGTTGTCGGCGAGGTCGTGCTCGCCGTAGGTGATGTAGATCTTGTTGCCGGTGATCCGGTAGGTGCCGTCGCCCGCCGGCACGGCCCGGGTGCGCAGCAGGGCGAGGTCGGAGCCCGCCTGCGGCTCGGTCAGGTTCATGGTGGCGGGCCACGCGCCCGAGACCAGCTTCTCGAGGTAGCGCGCCTTCAGGTCGTCGGAGCCGTGGGCGGCGAGCGCCTCGATGCCGCCCTGGGTCAGGAGCGGGCAGAGGCCGAAGGCGAGGTTGGCACCGTTCCACATCTCGGTGCAGGCGGCCTCGATCAGCTTCGGCAGGCCCTGGCCGCCGTGATCGGCCTCGGCCGAGAGCCCGTTCCAGCCGCCCTCCGTGAAGGTGCGGTACGCCTCGCGCCAGCCCGGCGGCGTGGTGACCTGCCCGTCCGCGAAGGGGGTGCCGTGCCGGTCGCCGACCCGGTTGAGCGGCGCGATCACGCCGGCGGCGATCCGGCCGGCCTCGGTCAGGATCGCCTCGGCGTCGTCGGGATCGACCGCGTCGAGCCCGGCCACGTGCCGCAGCGTGAAGAGCATCTCGGGGACCGGGGCGCGGTAACTCATACGATCCTCCCGTGTGGCGGCCCGCCCGCTCGTTCGGTCCGGGGCGGGTTTGACCGCGCCCGCGCACCGGCGCTAGGGCGGGGCGAGGATAGGCGCGCGGGGCTCGCGCGGCCATGACCTCGGAGACGGCTTCCCGCATGAATGATCCCGGGTCAACGGTCCCGTCCGCGACCCGGCGGCTTCCCGCCGACGCGGCCGGCCTCGCGGAGGCCGCCGCCCTCCTGCGGGCGGGCCGTCTCGTCGCCTTCCCCACCGAGACCGTCTACGGGCTCGGGGCGGACGCCACCGACCCCGCCGCGGTGACGGGCATCTTCGCCGCCAAGGCGCGGCCGCGCTTCAACCCGCTGATCTCGCACCTGCCCGACGCGGCGGCGGCCCTGGCGGAGGGGGTCTTCGACGCGCCGGCGCGCCGCCTCGCGGAGGCCTTCTGGCCCGGCCCCCTGACCCTGGTGGTCCCGGCGCACACGGGCACGCGGGTCTGCGATCTCGCCCGCGCCGGCCTGCCGAGCCTCGCGCTACGGGTCCCGGCGCACCCGCTCGCGCGGGACCTCCTGGCGGAGGTCGGGCGGCCGGTCGCGGCGCCCTCGGCCAACCGGTCGGGGCGGGTGAGCCCGACCCGGGCCGCCCACGTCCTCGACGATCTCGCCGGCCGGATCTCCGCGGTGCTCGACGGCGGTGACACGCCGGTTGGCGTCGAATCGACGGTGGTGGCCTGCCTCGGCGGCCCGCCGCGGCTGCTGCGGCCCGGCGGTATCACCCGGGCGGCGCTCCGCGACGTGCTCGGTCTCGATCCGGAGGCGCCCGAGGCGGCGGATGCCGACCGGCCGGCGGGCCCGGGCATGCTCGCCTCGCACTACGCGCCGCGGGCGCGGGTCCGCCTCGACGCGGTGCGGGTCGAGCCCGGCGAGGCGGCCCTGCTGTTCGGGCCCCGCCCCCCGGCCGGTCACGAGACCGCGCGGGCCAGTCTCAACCTGAGCCCGGCGGGCGATCCCGCGGAGGCCGCTGCCCGGCTGTTCGGCGCCCTGCGCGACCTCGACGCCTCGGGGGCCGAGACCATCGCGGTGGCGCCGATCCCCGAGGACGGCCTCGGCGAGGCGATCCGGGATCGCCTCGCCCGGGCGGCGGCGCCCCGCTGACGGCGGAGAAATTTTCGCCGGCAGCGGAACAGAGTTCGGCCTGACCCGTTTACTGATCACGAAGGCCTTCTCAGCCCCCAATGGCCTTTTTCCTTTCAGGCTCGGAGCAATCCGAGCCTTTTTTCTTGGCTCCTCAGTCCCGGGCCAGCTTGGCCGCGATGCCGGCCACGTGGCGCCCCTGGAACCGCGCGCCCTCCAGCTCGACGGCGCTCGGCTGGCGCGACCCGTCGCCGTCCGCGATCGTGCTGGCGCCGTAGGGCGTGTTGCCCTTCACCGCCTCGACGCCCGCCTGTCCCTGGAAGCTGTAGGGCAGGCCGACCACAACCATGCCATGGTGGAACAGGACCGTGTGGAAGCTCGTCAGCGTCGTCTCCTGGCCACCGTGCTGCGAGGCCGTGGAGGTGAAGACCGAGCCGACCTTGCCGACGAGCGCGCCCTTCATCCAGAGCCCGCCGGTCTGGTCGATGAACTGCTTCATCTGCGAGGCCATGTTGCCGTAGCGGGTCGGCGTGCCGAAGATGATCGCGTCGTAGTCGGCGAGCTCGGCGACGGTCGCGACCGGCGCCGCCTGATCCAGCTTGAAGTGGTTCTGCCGGGCGACCTCCTCCGGCACCAGCTCGGGCACGCGCTTCACGACGACCTCGGCCCCCGTCTCGCGGGCGCCCTCGGCGACGGCGTAGGCCATCTGCTCCACGTGACCGTAGGTCGAGTAGTACAGCACCAGAACCTTCGCCATGTGTGGTCTCTCCTGCCTGTCGGACGTCCGGCCGAATCGTCGGCCGGCGGCTGGCCCCTGCATCGCGCATTTGCCGTCTTGCAAGAATGCCCCGACATGCAAGACTAACCTTGCGCAGATGCAAGGATCCGGCGTGGAGCTCGACTGGGACGATTTCCGGTTCGTGAAGGCGGTGGCCGACCGGGGCGGCCTGACCGCGGCGTCGGCCGAGCTCGGTATCAACCACTCGACGGCATTCCGGCGTCTCGCCGCCCTGGAGGCGCGGCTCGGCACGCGCCTGTTCGAGCGGCTGCGCACGGGCTACGTGCCGACCGCGGCCGGGCAGGCGATGGTCGACGCGGCCGGGCGCATCGAGGCGGACGTGACGCGGTTCGCCCGCGCGGTGGCGGGACAGGGCGAGACGCCGTCCGGCGAGCTGCGGGTGACCGCACCGGCGGGCTTCGCCGCCGAGCTGCTGATGCCGATGCTGGCGAGCTTCGCGGAGCGCTACCCGGAGATCCGGATCGAGCTCATCCTCGCGGAGGCGACCCTCAACCTCTCCCGGCGCGACGCCGACGTGGCGATCCGGATCAGCCGGGAACCGAGCGAGACCCTGGTCGGGCGTCGACTGGCCCTCACCGCGTGGGCGGTCTACGGCCGCGCCGATCGCGCCTACGGCGACCTGGCCCGGGAGGCCTGGATCAGCCCGGGGCCGCTGGTGGCGGGGGGCTCGCTCACGCGGTTCGTGGAGGCGCGGGCGCCGTCCGACCGTGTCCGCCTGCGGATCAACGCGGTGCCGGGCCTGGAGGCGGCGGTCGAGGCCGGCCTCGGCATCGGCCCGCTCCCCTGCTTCACGGCCGACGTGAACCCGGCGCTGCGCCGCCTGTCCGGGCCGCACCCCGAACTCGGGGCGGACCTCTGGATCCTGACGCATCCGGACCTGCGCCACGCGGCGCGTGTCCGGGCCTTCATGGAGCACGTCGCCGAGGCGCTGCTGCCGCTGCGGGCGCGCTTCGAGGGCCGCTGATCCGGCTCAGCGGATCTCGAGCACCTCGACCTCGTGGCCGTTCACCTCGACCACGTCGCCGATCGTCTTGCCGGTGATCGCCCGGGCGAGGGGCGCCACGTACGAGATCGAGCCCTTGTGCGGGTCGGCCTCGTCCTCGCCGACGATCCGGAAGGTCTGTCGGCTCTCCTTGCCGGACTCGTCCTCGCGGACCACCGTGACGGTGGACCCGAACTGCACGGTGTCGCCGCCCTTGGGCTCCACGAGCTGCGCGGTGTTCTTCCGGGCCGCCCAGTAGCGCAGGTCGCGCCCGATGCGGGAATCCTCCGCCTTGTCGGCGGGATCCAGCGAGGCGACCTCCTTCTCGAGGCGCGCGACCTCCGCCTCGATCTGCGCGAGGCCCTCCGGCGTGACGAAGTTCGTGTGCGGCGAGATCGGCCGATCCGGCAGATTCTCGAACGCTTCCCCACCCTCGGGCTCTTTGACGAATGCGACGCTCATGAAGACGCCAACACGCGAGGTACGGCAAAGGTTCCCGCGACGGGTGCTCGGCCCGCCCGGTGTTTTCGCCGTGGCGCGACCCGGGCACCGCTCGCTAGATTCTCCGGCGATTCACGCGGAGCCAACGATGTCGTCCCTGTCCGCCGCCGAGGTCGTCGCCGCCAACCGCCAGGCCTGGGATGCCTCGGCGCCCCTGCACCGGAGCGACCCGTCGTGGCATCGGCTGACGCAGCACTTCGCGCAGGATCCCGGCTTCTCCTGCTTCGATCCCCCGATGGAGGCGGCCCTGCGGGCGGTCGGGCTCGCCGGGGCCTCAGTCGCGCAACTCTGCTGCAACAACGGCCGGGAGACGGTGTCGCTGATGAATCTCGGCGCCCGGTCGGCGACCGGCTTCGACCAGTCGGAGGCGTTCCTCGCCCAGGCCAGGGACCTCGCCCGCATCGCCGGGCGCGACTGCCGCTTCGTCGCGGGCGACGTGCACGCGATCGACGCGGAGCACGACGGGGCCTACGACCTCGCGGTGATCACCATCGGCGTGCTGGGCTGGATGCCCGACCTGCCGCGCTTCCTCGCCGTGGCGGCGCGCCTCCTGCGGTCGGGCGGCCGGATCCTCATCCACGAGGAGCATCCCGTCGTGAACATGTTCGAGCCGCGGGCGGAGCAGCCGCTCCTGATTCGGCACTCCTATTTCCGCACGGCGCCGTTCGTGGGCGAGGACGCCATCGTGTACGGGGACGGCCCGGCCCCGCGGGTCGGACCGCATTACTGGTTCGCCCACCCCCTCGGGGCGCTGATCGAGACCCTGATCGGTGCGGGCCTCGCGATCGAGCGGTTCCGGGAGTTTCCGGACAACATCAGCACGACGGCCTGCGACGTGCTCGCCGCCGACCGGCTCCTGCCGATGAGCTACCTGCTGCAGGCCCGGAAAGCCGCCTGACGGGCGCCGGCCCTACGCCACCGTCACCACGGTCCGGCCCTGGACCTTGCCGGCCAGGATCTCGTCGCCGAGCCGGCCGACCTCCTCCAGACGGACCCTGCTGGTCATGGCGGCGAGCTTGCCGAGGTCGAGTTCCCGGGCGAGGCGCGCCCAGGCCTCGCGCCGCTTCTTCTGCGGGGTCGTCACGCTGTTGATGCCGAGCAGCGAGACGCCGCGGAGGATGAAGGGTGCCACCGAGGTCGGCAGGTCCATGCCCTGCGCCAGCCCGCAGGCCGCGACGGCGCCGTCCGCTCGGGTCATGGCGAGGACGTTGGCGAGGGTCGTGGAGCCCACGGCGTCGACGCCCGCGGCCCAGCGCTCCTTGCCCAGCGGCTTTCCGGGCTTGGACAGTTCGGCCCGGTCGAGGATCTCGGCGGCGCCGAGCCCTCTCAGGTAGTCGGACTCGCCGTCCCGGCCGGTGGAGGCGATCACGTGCCAGCCCGCCCGGGCGAGGAGCGCCACCGCGACGGAGCCGACGCCGCCCGAGGCGCCGGTGACGATGACCGGGCCGTGCTCGGGCCTCACGCCGTGGGCGTCCAGCGCCATGCAGCACAGCATCGCCGTGTAGCCGGCGGTGCCCACCGCCATGGCCTGCTCGGCCGTGAGTCCCCGGGGCAGCGGCACCAGCCAGTCGCCCCTGACCCGGGCGCGCTGCGCGTAGGCGCCGAGATGCGTCTCGCCGACGCCCCAGCCGGTGAGCACGACCGCGTCGCCCGGCCGGTACTCCGGATGGTCCGAGGTCTCGACGATGCCCGAGAAGTCGATGCCGGGGATCATCGGGAAGCGGCGCACCACCGGCGACTTGCCGGTGAGCGCGAGGCCGTCCTTGTAGTTCAGGGTCGAGTGCGTCACCCGCACGGTGACGTCGCCGTCCATCAGGTCGGCGTCGTCGAAATCCCTGAAGGCGAGGCTCTGGCCGGCCTCGTTCTTCTCGACCACCCAGGCCTTGAACGTCCCCATCGTCACCTCCCGTGCTGCGCGGTGAGGTGTGGCCGGGCCGCCCGGAATCAAGGCGACGGCGGTCGCTGCCGGCTCAGTATCCCTCGTACCGGCTGCCCGTGTAGAAGCCGAGACCGACGCCGATATCCGACGAACTGGCCCCGGTGATGCCGAGAGCGTCCGGGATCGAGCCGACCAGCGGGCCACCGTAGGCCGCGGGCCGGTAGCCGTAGCCGCCGCCGATCGGCGCCCAGCCGGCCCGGGCGGGCGCCACGAGGACGCGGCGGCTGACGCTGGCGTATTCCGGCGGGATCGTCTCGGGGATCGTCTGCGCCGGGCGGATCAGCACGGTCCGGGTGCGGACGGCGAAGCGCGGCGGCGCGGTCACCCAGCAGCCGATCAGCTCGCCGCCGGGGCCGCGGCTGGTCTGCCAGTAGCGGCCGCCGGGCGAGACCATCACGCGCTCCGACACCGTGTCGTAGACCGGCGGCGTGGTGCGGTAGACCGTGCGGGGCGGACGCACCAGCACGTTCTCCTGCACGGTGTCGTAGACCGGCGGCGTGACGACGCGGCGATAGCATTCGGAGCCGTAGCAGCCGCCGGCCTGGGCGGGTGCAGCGAGGAGCGCGCCGCCGAGGGCGGCGGCGAGGAGAGCGGTGCGAGCGACCGGCGCGGTCATGGGAGTCCTCTGATACGCATTACTACGAGACGCGGCGCGGACGCGGCGCTCGTCTCGACGTACCAGAGGCCAGACTCGTTGCCCGGCGCGCAAGCATTATCGGGAACGAAGGTAAAATTAACCCTTGGTTTCGACTGCTTAGGCGTCGCCTACCTAGGTAGGATTGTTCGGATCTTCCACAGTCTCTCTTACGAAGCCGGATCCGGCCGGGGTCAGGTCTGGCCGGCCCGGAGCTGGTAGAAGATGTGCCGGCCGATCACGTCCATCTTGCGCAGGCGGCGGGCCCAGCCCGGGCGCACGTAGTCGGCGTGGTAGTGGGTCGCGGCGCCGACCTCGGCGAGGTAGGTCCGGCCCTCGATCACCGAGCGGGCGATGCGGGTGGCGCTCTCCCAGGCGCCGGCGTCGGTGATGCGCAGGGACTTGCCCTCGCAGGCGAAGGAGAACTGGCAGCCCATGTAGTGGTGCCGGTTCTGGTAGACGACGCCGCAGACGCTCGCCGGGTAGAGGCCGCTCTTCACCCGGTTGAGCACCACCTGGGCGACGGCGGCCTGGCCGGCCTCGGGCTCGCTCCGGGCCTCGAAATAGACCGCCTCCGAGAGGCAGCGCTGCTCCTTGTCGAGGGCGTTCGGGTCGATCAGGTCGGCGTAGCGCCGGCGCGCGTCCTCGGGCACCGGCTGGGCATTGTCCGGGCGCTCGGTGCGGATCGCGAAATCGGGGAGCGCGAGGCTCGCCGCGGCGATCTCGACCGGGATGGCGTCCGCGGGTGCCGGCGTCGTGGAGGACAGCGCGATGGCGCGGGGCACCGGCGGAGTCGAGCCGTCGAAGCGCTCGGGGCCGCCGTCCTCGGTGAGGTCGGCCGTCCCCTCGCCCGTGGAGGCGGCGGTGCCGCTGCCGGTGGTGAGGCCGAGATCCGGCACGGGGACGAAGGCGGCCTCCGGCTCGGACTCCGGATCCCAGACGGCGGAGCCCTGCGTCAGCACGCCGGTGACGCTGCCGGTGACGTCGCCGAAGACCAGGGCGCCGCCGGCCTCGCGCAGGTTGGCCGCCCGGCGGGCGAAGCTCTCGGCCGGCGGCCGGGCGGGGTCGCCCTTGCCGGCCCGCTGCACCACCGGGAAGACGTGCGCGCCGGTCTTGAAGACGGCCTGCGGCGGCTCGTCCCCGAGGCGGCGGAGCGCCGATCCGATCAGCACGGTGCCGGGCGGCAGCGGCGGGACCGTGCCGGCGTCGATCACGCCGAGCCGGCTCGCCCCGATGGCGTTCTCCGTGCCGGCATCGGCGGTGAACGACACCAGGAGGCCCAGCCCGACCATCCAGGGCGTCAGGGCCGCCGAGAGCCAGCGCAGGCTCGATTCCCGTCCTCGTCTCGTGCCCACGACGCCAGACCCGCACTCACGCACCCGAACCGGCCCGATCCTCCCCGTTTCCAGGGTGTTTCTGCGGCCGCACGGGATTTATCGCGCGGTATGGTTGAGCCGCCGTTAAGGCCGCACGGTTGCGGGTGTCTCGATCCGCGCTCGGGTTGGCGGCTGCCGTCGACGCGGCCCTCACAGTCACCCTGGGCGGAGCGATGGGGCCCAGGGAAGCGGGACGTCGGGACGCGCGGTGCCGCCCTGGATCGCTTCGCGGCGCCCGCAAAGTCGGCCGCGCCGAGAAAGGCGCGCCACAAAAGGAAAGGGCGGCCCGCAGGCCGCCCTCTCTCGTCTCAGTCCGGCCCGTGATCTTACTCGGCAGCGGCCGGCGGAAGCTCCTCGACCGGCATCGCGCCGCTCTCGGCCTGCTTCTGCTGCAGGATCATCGCGTCGCGGCGGCGGGCGATGGAGCGGATGTCCGCCACCATCGAGCCCGTGCCGGCCGGGATGAGCGAGCCGACGATGACGTTCTCCTTCAGGCCTTCCAGCGTGTCGACCTTTCCGTTGACCGCCGCCTCGGTGAGGACGCGGGTGGTCTCCTGGAACGAGGCCGCCGAGATGAACGACTTCGTCTGCAGCGAAGCCTTGGTGATGCCGAGCAGGACCGGGACGCCCTGGATCGGCTTCTTGCCCTCGGCGAGCAGCTTCTCGTTGTAGTCGGTCAGCTCCGTGCGATCGATCTGGTCGCCCGAGAGGATGTCCGAGTCGCCGCCGTCGGTCACCTCGACCTTCTGCAGCATCTGACGGACGATCACCTCGATGTGCTTGTCGTTGATCGACACGCCCTGCAGCCGGTAGACCTCCTGGATCTCGTTGACGAGGTAGGCCGCGAGTTCCTCCACGCCCTTGATCGCCAGGATGTCGTGCGGCGCCGGGTTGCCGTCGACGATGTAATCGCCGAGCTCGACCACGTCGCCGTCCTGCAGGTGGATGTGCTTGCCCTTCGGGATCAGGTACTCGACCGCCTCCGAGCCGTCATGCGGCGTCAGCGTGAGCCGACGCTTGTTCTTGTAGTCGCGGCCGAACGCGATGGTCCCCGACTTCTCGGCGATGATCGCCGCGTCCTTCGGGCGCCGTGCCTCGAACAGCTCCGCCACCCGCGGCAGACCGCCGGTGATGTCGCGGGTCTTGGCCGAGTCAGTCGAGACGCGGGCGAGGATGTCGCCGGCCTTGACCGTCGCGCCCGGGTCGAAGCCGATGATGGCGTCGACCGGCAGGAAGTAGCGGGCGTCCGAGCCGCGCGGCAGCTTGAGCGCCTTGCCGTCCCGGTCGACCACGACCATCGCGGGCTTCAGGTCCGAGGTCCGGGCCGAGCCGCGCCAGTCGACGACGACGCGCTTGGCGATGCCGGTCGACTCGTCGGTGGTCTCGGTCATGGACTGGCCGTCGACCAGATCCTCGTAGGCCACGATGCCGTCCACCTCGGTGAGGATCGGACGGGTGTAGGGATCCCACTCGGCGATCCGCTGCCCGCGCTTGATCTTGTCACCCTCGTCGACCCGGAGCTTGGCGCCGTACTGCAGGCGGTGGACCGCCCGCTCGACCCCGTCCGACCCGACGATGACGACCGCCACGTTGCGGCCGGTGGCGATCAGATCCCCGTCCGTGTTCTTGGCCACGGCCCGGTTGCGGATCTTGATCGTGCCCTCGAAGCTCGACTCGATGAAGGACGAGTCGGCGATCTGGGCCGCACCACCGATGTGGAAGGTGCGCATCGTGAGCTGCGTGCCCGGCTCGCCGATCGACTGCGCCGCGATGACGCCGACGGCCTCGCCCATGTTGACGGGCGTGCCGCGGGCGAGGTCGCGCCCGTAGCAGGTGGCGCAGACGCCGCTCTTGGTGGCGCAGACCAGCACCGAGCGGATCTTCACCTCCTGGATGCCGGCGGCGTTGATCGCCGGCAGGTGCCGCTCCTCGATGGTCTCGCCGGTCTTGACGATCACCGTGCCGTCGGCGGCCACCAGATCCTCCGCCGTGGCGCGGCCGAGGATGCGGGTGGCGAGCGTCGCCACGACCTGGCCGGCATCCACGATGGCGCGCATCTTGATGCCGCTCGTCGTGCCGCAATCCACCTCGCGGATGACCGCGTCCTGCGCCACGTCGACGAGGCGGCGGGTCAGGTAGCCGGAGTTGGCGGTCTTCAGCGCGGTGTCGGCGAGGCCCTTACGGGCACCGTGCGTGGAGTTGAAGTACTCCAGAACGTCCAGGCCTTCCTTGAAGTTCGAGATGATCGGGGTCTCGATGATCTCGCCCGACGGCTTGGCCATGAGGCCGCGCATCGCCGCGAGCTGCTTCATCTGGGCAGGCGAGCCACGGGCACCCGAGTGGCTCATCATGTAGATCGAGTTGACCTGCTTGTCCGCACCCTTCTCGTCCTTCTGGACGCTGGAGATGCGGCCCATCATCTCGGCGGCCAGCTTGTCCGAGCACTTGGCCCAGGCGTCGACCACCTTGTTGTACTTCTCGCCCTGGGTGATCAGGCCGTCGTTGTACTGCTGCTCGTAATCCTTCACGAGCGCGCGGGTCGTGTCGACGATCGACCACTTGTTCTCCGGCACGACCATGTCGTCCTTGCCGAACGAAATGCCGGCCTTGAACGCGTGGTTGAAGCCGAGCGCCATGATCCGGTCACAGAAGATCACCGACTCCTTCTGACCGCAGTGGCGGTAGACGGTGTCGATCATCGCCGAGATCTCCTTCTTGGTCATCAGCTTGTTGACGACGTCGAAGGGCACCTTGGCGTGCTTCGGCAGGGCGCCGGAGAGGATCACGCGGCCGGGGGTGGTCTCGTAGGTCTTGGTCAGGGGCTCGCCGTCCGGGCCGATGCCGGTCCAGCGCCACTTGATCTTCGAGTGCAGCGACACGGCCTTGGCGGCCAGGGCGTGCTCGAGCTCGCCCATGTCGCCGTAGACGCCCTGCATCGGGTTCTTGGCGTTGTCGGGCTTGTACTCGCCCGGCGCGCCCTCGGCCACGATCGACAGGTAGTAGAGGCCGAGCACGATGTCCTGCGACGGCACGATGATCGGCTGACCGTTGGCCGGGTGCAGGATGTTGTTGGTCGACATCATCAGGACGCGCGCTTCCAGCTGCGCCTCGAGCGACAGCGGGACGTGCACGGCCATCTGGTCGCCGTCGAAGTCGGCGTTGAACGCGGCGCAGACCAGCGGGTGCAGCTGGATCGCCTTGCCCTCGATCAGCTTCGGCTCGAAGGCCTGGATGCCGAGGCGGTGCAGCGTCGGCGCGCGGTTCAGCATCACCGGGTGCTCGCGGATCACCTCATCGAGGATGTCCCAGACCTCCGGCTTCTCCTTCTCGACGAGCTTCTTGGCCTGCTTGACGGTGGCCGAGAACCCCTTGGCGTCGAGGCGCGCGTAGATGAACGGCTTGAACAGCTCCAGCGCCATCTTCTTGGGCAGGCCGCACTGGTGCAGCTTCAGCTCCGGGCCAACCACGATGACCGAGCGGCCCGAGTAGTCGACGCGCTTGCCGAGCAGGTTCTGGCGGAACCGGCCCTGCTTGCCCTTCAGCATGTCGGCGAGCGACTTCAGCGGGCGCTTGTTGGCGCCCGTGATGACGCGGCCGCGGCGGCCGTTGTCGAACAGGGCGTCGACCGCCTCCTGCAGCATCCGCTTCTCGTTGCGGATGATGATGTCGGGCGCGCGCAGCTCGATCAGCCGCTTCAGGCGGTTGTTGCGGTTGATGACGCGGCGGTACAGATCGTTGAGGTCGGAGGTCGCGAAGCGGCCGCCGTCCAGCGGGACCAGCGGGCGCAGGTCCGGCGGGATCACCGGCACGACCGTGAGGATCATCCATTCCGGCTTGTTGCCGGACATCTGGAAGGCCTCGATGATCTTGAGCCGCTTCAGGAGCTTCTTGGGCTTCAGCTCCGAGGTGGTGACCGCGATCTCCTCGCGCAGATCGTTGGCGATCTTGTCGAGGTCGAGCTCCTGCAGGATGCGCCGGATGGCCTCGGCGCCGATCATGGCGGTGAACGAGTCCTCGCCGTACTCCTCCTGCGCGCGCAGGTACTCCTCCTCCGACAGGAGCTGACGCTCCTTCAAGGGGGTGAGGCCCGGCTCGATGACGCAGTACGACTCGAAGTACAGGATCCGCTCAAGGTCCTTGAGCGCCATGTCGAGCAGCAAGCCGATGCGGCTCGGCAGCGACTTCAGGAACCAGATGTGCGCGACGGGGGCGGCCAGCTCGATGTGGCCCATGCGGTCGCGCCGGACGCGCGCGAGGGTGACCTCGACGCCGCACTTCTCGCAGATGACGCCCTTGTACTTCATGCGCTTGTACTTGCCGCACAAGCACTCGTAGTCCTTGATCGGTCCGAAGATGCGCGCGCAGAACAGGCCGTCGCGCTCGGGCTTGAAGGTCCGGTAGTTGATGGTCTCGGGCTTCTTGATCTCGCCGTACGACCAGGAGAGGATCTTCTCCGGGGACGAGATCGAGATCTTGATCTGGTCGAAGCTGACCGGCTGGGCCTGCTGGTTGAAAAGGTTCATGACCTCTTGGTTCATGATCCGCTCCTTGTTGACGCCGGCAGCCCCGCGCCGGGCCACCGCGTCCTGAAAAAGATCCGGCGCCGCGCCCCGCACGGGCGCTGCTCACCGTCGTCGAACCTCGGAAGGCCCCTCCCCTTCCCGCTCGACCGTGGCGGCGGAGATCCGCCGCCACGGGAGGTGTGGTTCTCTTGGCTTACTCGGCCGCGTCCGCCGGCGGCTCCAGCTGGTCGTTGGCCGCCTTCTTGGAGGAGGTGAGCTCGACGTTGAGGCCGAGCGAGCGCATCTCCTTGACGAGCACGTTGAACGACTCGGGGATGCCGGCCTCGAACGTGTCGTCGCCGCGGACGATCGCCTCGTAGACCTTGGTGCGGCCGGCCACGTCGTCCGACTTCACCGTGAGCATCTCCTGCAGCGTGTAGGCCGCGCCGTAGGCCTCGAGCGCCCAGACCTCCATCTCGCCGAAGCGCTGGCCGCCGAACTGCGCCTTGCCGCCCAGCGGCTGCTGGGTGACGAGCGAGTACGGGCCGATCGAGCGCGCGTGGATCTTGTCGTCCACGAGGTGGTGGAGCTTCAGCATGTAGATGTAGCCCATGGTGACCTTGCGGTCGAAGGGCTCGCCGGTGCGCCCGTCGTAGAGCGTCGACTGCGCCGAGCGGTCCAGCCCGGCCATCTCCAGCATCTGCTCGATGTCGGCCTCCTTGGCGCCGTTGAAGACCGGGGTGGCCATCGGCACGCCGCGGCGGACGTTGTTGCCGGCCTCGGCCAGCTCCTCGTCCGTCAGGCCGTCGAGCTCGCCGGGGGAGTAGATCGCCTTCATCTCCTCCCGCAGCGGCGCGATGTCCTGGGTCTTCAGATAGGCATCCACCGCCTTCGACACCTTGCGACCCAGGCCCGCAGCCGCCCAGCCCAGGTGCGTCTCCAGGATCTGCCCGACGTTCATGCGCGAGGGCACGCCCAGCGGGTTGAGCACGATGTCGGCGTGCGTCCCGTCCTCCAGGAACGGCATGTCCTCGATCGGCACGATCCGCGACACGACACCCTTGTTGCCGTGACGGCCGGCCATCTTGTCGCCCGGCTGGATCTTGCGCTTCACCGCCACGAAGACCTTGACCATCTTCATGACGCCGGGGGGCAACTCGTCGCCGCGCTGCAGCTTCTCGACCTTGTCGAGGAAGCGCTGCTCGAGGCGCTTCTTCGACTCGTCGTACTGCTTCTGCATCGCCTCCATCTCGGTCATGAGACGGTCGTCGATGACGGCGAACTGCCACCACTGCGAGCGCGGGTAGTCGTTGATCAGCTCGCGGGTGAGCGTGGTGTCCTTCTTGAAGCCCTTCGGGCCGGCCACCGGCGCCTGACCGATCAGCACGTCCGCCAGGCGGGCGTAGGTGTTGCGGTCGAGGATCGCCTGCTCGTCGTCGCGGTCTTTGGCGAGCCGCTCGATCTCCTCGCGCTCGATTGCCTGGGCGCGCTCGTCCTTGTCGACGCCGTGGCGGTTGAACACCCGGACCTCGACGATCGTGCCGGTGACGCCCGGCGGCACCCGCAGCGAGGTGTCGCGCACGTCCGAGGCCTTCTCGCCGAAGATGGCGCGGAGCAGCTTCTCCTCCGGCGTCATCGGGCTCTCGCCCTTCGGGGTGATCTTGCCGACGAGGATGTCGCCGGCATTCACCTCGGCACCGATGTAGACGATGCCGGCCTCGTCGAGGTTCTTGAGCGCCTCCTCGGAGACGTTCGGGATGTCGCGGGTGATCTCCTCTGGCCCGAGCTTGGTGTCGCGGGCCATCACCTCGAACTCCTCGATGTGGATCGAGGTGAACACGTCATCCTTCACGATCCGCTCGGAGAGCAGGATCGAGTCCTCGAAGTTGTAGCCGTTCCACGGCATGAACGCGACGAGCACGTTCCGGCCGAGCGCCAGCTCGCCGAACTCGGTCGAGGGACCGTCGGCGATGATCTCGCCCTTCTTCACGAACTCGCCGACGCGGACCAGCGGCTTCTGCGTGATGCAGGTCGACTGGTTGGAGCGCTGGAACTTCTGCAGGCGGTAGATGTCGACGCCGGGCTTGTTGGCGTCGGCCTCCTCGGTGGCGCGGATGACGATACGGGTGGCGTCCACCTGATCGATGATGCCGGCCCGGCGGGCCGCGATGGCGGCGCCGGAATCGCGGGCGACCACCGCCTCCATGCCGGTGCCCACGAACGGGGCGTCGGCGCGGACCAGCGGCACCGCCTGGCGCTGCATGTTCGAGCCCATGAGCGCGCGGTTGGCGTCGTCGTTCTCGAGGAACGGGATCAGCGCCGCGGCCACCGAGACGAGCTGCTTCGGCGACACGTCCATGAGGTCGACGCGCTCGGGACCCACGACGATCACCTCGCCGGCCCGGCGGCAGACCACGAGGTCCTCCGTGAGCTTGCGGTTCTCGTCCATCTGGGCGTTCGCCTGGGCGACGTAGTACTTCGCCTCCTCCATGGCCGAGAGGTAGGCGACCTCGTCGGTGACCACGCCGTCGCGCACGCGCCGGAACGGGGTCTCGATGAAGCCGTACTTGTTCACCCGCGCGAAGGTCGCGAGCGAGTTGATCAGGCCGATGTTCGGGCCTTCCGGCGTCTCGATCGGGCAGATGCGGCCGTAGTGCGTCGGGTGCACGTCGCGCACCTCGAAGCCGGCGCGCTCGCGGGTCAGACCGCCCGGGCCGAGGGCCGAGAGGCGGCGCTTGTGCGTCACCTCGGACAGCGGGTTGGTCTGGTCCATGAACTGCGACAGCTGCGACGAGCCGAAGAACTCGCGCACGGCCGCGGCCGCGGGCTTCGCGTTGATCAGGTCCTGCGGCATGACCGTGTCGATGTCGACCTGGCTCATGCGCTCGCGGATGGCGCGCTCCATGCGCAGGAGACCCAGGCGGTACTGGTTCTCCATGAGCTCGCCCACCGAGCGGACGCGGCGGTTGCCGAGGTGGTCGATGTCGTCGACCTCGCCCTTGCCGTCGCGCAGCTCCACGAGCGCCTTGACCACCGCCAGCATGTCCTCCTTGCGGAGCGTGCGCACGGTGTCGGCGGCGTCGAGGTCGAGACGCATGTTCATCTTCACGCGGCCGACCGCCGAGAGGTCGTAGCGCTCGGAATCGAAGAACAGCGAGTGGAACATCGCCTCGGCGGTCTCGAGGGTCGGCGGCTCGCCCGGGCGCATGACCCGGTAGATGTCGAACAGCGCGCCCTCGCGGTTGGAATTCTTGTCCACCGCCAGCGTGTTGCGGATGTACGGGCCGATGTTGACGTGGTCGATGTCGAGCACCGGCAGCTCGGTGATCCCGACCTCCTCCAGGCTCTTCAGGAGCTTGTCGGTGACCTCCTCGCCGGCCTCGGCCCAGATCTCACCGGTCTGGGCGTTGACGAGGTCCTCGGCGACGTACTGGCCGACGAGATCCTCGTCGGTCGCCTTGAGGAACTTGGTGCCCTTCTCGGTGATCTGGCGGGCGTTGCGGGCGTTGAGCTTCTTGCCGGCCTCGAGCACGACCTCGCCGGAATCGGCGTCGATCAGGTCGACGGTGGCCTTCATGCCCTTCATGCGCTCGGCGTCGAACGGCACGCGCCAGTCGGCGCCGTCCCGGTCGTAGACGACCTTGTTGTAGAAGGTCGACAGGATCTCCTCGCCGTCGAGGCCGAGCGCGTAGAGCAGCGACGTCGCCGGCAGCTTGCGCTTCCGGTCGATGCGGACGTGCACGATGTCCTTGGCGTCGAACTCGACGTCGAGCCAGGAGCCCCGGTACGGGATGATGCGGGCGGCGAACAGGAGCTTGCCCGAGGAGTGGGTCTTGCCCTTGTCGTGGTCGAAGAACACGCCCGGCGAGCGGTGCATCTGCGAGACGATGACGCGCTCGGTGCCGTTGACGATGAAGGTGCCGTTCTCCGTCATCAGGGGCATGTCGCCCATGTAGACGTCCTGCTCCTTGATGTCCTTGACCGACTTGGCCTGGGTGTCGGGATCGACATCGAACACGATGAGGCGCAGCGTGACCTTCAGCGGCGCCGCGAAGGTGATGCCGCGCTGGCGGCACTCGTCCACGTCGTACTTGGGCGCCTCGAAGGTGTAGCGCACGAACTCCAGGAGCGCCGTGGAGGCGAAGTCGGAGATCGGGAACACCGACTTGAACACGCTCTGCAGCCCCTCGTCGGCGCGCCCGCCCTCGGGCTCGTCGACCATCAGGAACTGGTCGTAGGACGCCTTCTGAACCTCGATGAGGTTCGGCATCTCGGCAACTTCCTTGATCTTGCCGAAGAACTTCCGAATGCGCTTGCGACCGACCAGCGTGTTGGCCATGTGACCTCGCTCCTACCCGCGTGCCTCGCGCCCGGGGAAGCGTTCCCGAAAGGGACCTCCCGCACCGGGCCGTGACGCGCGCCCCGCCGAGCCGCGCCACCGATCCGAATCTCTTGCCGGTCCCTCGCGGGACCATCCGCCGAAGCGGCCTAAAGCCCGCGGGCGCTGACCCGCGGGCTCCGGTCACGACAGGCTCGCGCGGAGCCTCCGTGGGGTGATGGGCCGGGACCGGCCCATCGTCGACTTACTTGAGCTCGATCTTGGCGCCGGCCTTCTCGAGCTGGGCCTTGAGCTTCTCGGCCTCGTCCTTGGCGACGCCTTCCTTGACCGGCTTCGGCGCGCCCTCGACCAGGTCCTTGGCCTCCTTGAGGCCGAGGCCGGTGATCGCGCGGACCTCCTTGATGACCTCGATCTTCTTGTCGCCCGCGGAGGCGAGGACGACCGTGAACTCGGTCTGCTCCTCGACGGCGGCGGCGGCACCACCGGCGGCCGGGCCGGCGGCGACGGCGACGGCAGCGGCGGCCGAGACGCCCCACTTCTCCTCGAGCATCTTGGCCAGGTCAGCGGCCTCGAGCACGGTCAGCGAGGACAGGTCGTCGACGAGCTTGGCGAGATCAGCCATTTTGAATTCCTCTCAGATATCGGTTTGAATGGATGGATTTTGAAGGGCCTCAGGCGGCCTCGTCCTTCTTGGCATAGGCCCCGAACACGCGGGCGAGCTTGGAAGCCGGCGCGTTGACGACCTGAGCGATCTTCGTCGCGGGCGCCTGCACGAGGCCCACGATCTTGGCGCGCAGTTCGTCGAGGGACGGGAGCGAGGCGAGCGCCTTCACGCCGTCCGGGTTCAGGGCGGTCTTCCCCATCGCGCCGCCGAGGATCACGAGCTTGTCGTTAGCCTTGGCGAAATCGACCGCGACCTTCGCGGCAGCGACCGGATCGCCGGAATAGGCGAGCAGGGTCGGGCCCTTCAGGAGCGGCTTGATGGAGGCGACGTCCGTGCCATCGAGTGCGATGCCGGCGAGGCTGTTCTTGGCGACCTTCACGGTGGCGCCGGCCTGCTTCATCTGCGCGCGCAGCTTCTGCATGTCGGCGACCGTGAGGCCCTTGTAGTGGGCCACGACGACGACGGCGCTCTCATTGAACACGCCGTTGAGCGTCGAGACGAGATCAGCTTTAGCTGTCCGGTCCACTGGGCTCTCTCCGGTTGGCGGAACCCGGTCTCGGGTCCGCCGGTTGCACATGCCGCCCGGACGTGGTCTCGGCCTTAAGGAAGACCGGGAACGTCCGAACGACGCTTCGCGGCCCTGTCCCCGCGCGCACCCTTCCGGGCCGCCTCGGGCGAGTTGGTTCAAACCGACACCCCTCCGCGGCCGGGGCCGGGCGAGGCTTTACGAATTCGGTCTTCCCCGTCTGTGCAGGCTGGCGGATTAAGCCGGCGAACCGGCACCTGCAGTCTCGGACAGGACATGGCCGGACAAGGCTCCGCGGGGCTCGTCGCCCCTGGGATCCTTCCGGCCAGTGCCACCCGGTTGCCCGGGCGACATTTCGAGCGGAAACCGGCCGATCGGCCGTTCTCCTTCCGTGAGGATGAAATGCGTGAGGCGCGGTGTATAGAGCCTAGCAAGCCGCCTGCCAAGGGCCGGAACGCGACTTTTCCGCCGCAGGCAAGGACTTGCTCGGGAGCCCTGCCGCTGCTGCATCGCTCCGACGGGCCCGGGACCCGGGCTACGCCGCCTCGCGCTCCGGCACGAGCTTGCGCCGCGCCGCCTCCCACCAGCTCCGGTCGCGGGCGGCCTTCGCCTCCGCGGCCTTCGCGGCGTAGAACGAGGCGTTGTGCTCGCCGCGCAGGGCCTCGCGGGTGAAGCGGATCAGGTGGTGGGCCACGAAGCCCATGTTGAACACCGCCTCGATCTGCCCGCGCTTCAGCGCGTAGCCGGCCGCGCTCCAGAACGGCTTGCGGTAGTCGGAGAAGATCCCGACCCGGGTGATGATGTTGAAGCCCAGGATCAGGCCGCGGCGCAGGTTGGTGAAGGTCAGCTTGCCGGCCGTCGGCGTGGTGATCCGGTTCGGGTAGGTCACCGCGCACTGGTGCTTGAACCGCTCGAAGATCTTCTCGGGCTCGTAGGCGTGCGCGATCGCCCGGCGCCAGCTGCTCACCACCGAATCGTGGGGCCGCTTGAACAGCACGTTCGACTCGAGGCTGGCGTCGTGCAGCAGCCGACCCTCGCGCTCCAGCCGGTCCCAGAGCGGGGTCTTGGGCAGCGCCTGGAGCAGGTTGATGGTCAGGACAGGGATGGCCGAGCGGTCGATGAAGTCGATCAGGTTCTGCTCGGACTTGTCGGTGTCGGAGTCGAGACCGAGGATGATGCCGGAGGTCACCTCCAGGCCGTAGGAATTGAGGGTCTCGATCGCCTCGTACATCGGCACGGCGGCGTTGTGGGTCTTGTCGATGCCCTTGAGCGCCTCCGCCTCCGGCGTCTCGATGCCGACGAACACCGTCATGAAGTTGGCCTGCCGCATCAGCTCGAGGATCTCGGGCTGCTTGGCCATGTTCAGCGTCGCCTCGCAGGCGAACTGGAGCGGGTAGTTGTTCTTCTTCTGCCACGCGACGAGGTGCGGCAGCATCTCGCGCGTCGCCTTGCGGTTGCCGATGAAATTGTCGTCGACGAAGTAGACCACCGCCGGATGGCCCGGCTGGCTGACGATGGCGTCGAGTTCGGCGCACATCTGCTCGGGACTCTTCAGGCGGGGCTGGCGGCCGTAGAGCTGCGGGATGTCGCAGAACTCGCAGCGGTAGGGGCAGCCCGAGGAGAACTGCAGCGAGCCGATCAGGTAGCGCTTGAGCGGCGCGTGCTCGTAGGCCGGGGCCGGGAAGTCGGCGAGCGCGAGGCGGTCCTTCGTCTCCAGCACCACCTGGTCGGGCGGTGGGGTGACGTCGCCGTCGAGGCGCGCGACGAGCTGGTCGGTGGCGTCGCCGATCTCGCCGATATGGAGGTAGTCGAAGTCGCCGTACTTCTCCGGGGCGCCCGAGACCGAGGGGCCGCCCAGCACCGTGACCTTGCCGGCGGCGCGGGCGCGGTCGCGGATGTCGTGGATTTGCGGCTCCTGGATGTGCATCCCGGAGACGAAGACCGCGTCGGCCCAGGCGAAGTCGGCCGGGCCGGCGCGGCGGATATTCTCATCGATGAACCGGCATTCCCACGCCTCGGGCATGTAGGCCGCGATCAGCAGCAGCCCCTGCGGCGGCATGAACGCCTTCACCCCGCCCATCAGCGGGTAGGCGTGGGAGAATGTCCCGAAGGACGGCGTGTAGGCGGGAAAGACGCACAGGATGCGTCGCTTGGAGGTGACCGTCAGGGTGCATCGCATGGCGCCCTATCTAGCACAGCCGCGGCCGTTGGCGCCCCCCTCGGCGGTTAAGAATGGCGTGAGGAGCGCGGGCCCGGTGGCGGCCACCGCGGCTTGTCTTCCTGCCGAGGCCCGGGCCGTATCGCGCCGGCGCCCTTCGTACCCGCGACGGGGATACGCGCGGTGCGACACCGCCCCGCTCCGGGGCGGCGGGGGGTCTCGGCGGGACCCGCTCCGGGATCCGGTGCGAGCCCCCCCACGAACGGAGAACGCCCGGCCGTTCCCGGCCGGGCGCTCCGCAGCGTGGACGCTGTGCCTCGCCTCAGGCGGTCAGAACGGTGTTCGGCTCGACCTTCACGCCCGGGCCCATCGTCGAGGTGACGGCGATGCGCTGGACGTAGGTGCCCTTGGCGCCCGCGGGCTTCGCCTTGGCGACGGCGTCCGCGAAGGCCTTGATGTTCTCGACGAGCTTGTCGGCGTCGAACGAGACCTTGCCGACGCCGGCGTGGACGATGCCGGCCTTCTCGACGCGGAACTCGACCGAGCCGCCCTTGGCGCCGGCGACGGCGCCCTTCACGTCCATGGTGACGGTGCCGACCTTCGGGTTCGGCATCAGGCCGCGCGGGCCCAGCACCTTACCGAGACGGCCGACCAGCGGCATCATGTCGGGGGTCGCGATGCAGCGATCGAACTCGATCTTGCCGCCCTGCACGATCTCGAGGAGATCCTCGGCACCGACGATGTCGGCACCGGCCGCGCGGGCGTCGTCCGCCTTCGCGCCGCGGGCGAAGACCGCCACGCGCACCGTCCGGCCGGAGCCGTTCGGCAGGTTGCAGACGCCGCGGACCATCTGGTCGGCGTGGCGGGGATCGACGCCGAGGTTCATCGAGACCTCGACGGTCTCGTCGAACTTCGCGGTCGCCCGCTCCTTCACCAGCTTGATCGCCTCGTCGAGGGCGTAGAGCTTGGTCGCCTCGATGCCCTCGCGGGCGGCGCGGATGCGCTTGCCTTCCTTAGCCATGCTGCCCTCCCTTACGCGACGACTTCGAGGCCCATGGCCCGCGCGGAGCCACGGATCATCGCGACGGCCGATTCGACCGTGTCGCAGTTGAGGTCGGGCATCTTCTTCTCGGCGATCTCGCGGAGCTGCGCTTCCGAGATCTTGCCGACCGTCGGGCCCTTGCCCGGGGTCTTGGAGCCGGAGGCCGGCTTCTTGCCGAGCTTCAGGCCGGCGGCCTTCTTCAGGAAGAAGGTGACCGGGGGCTGCTTCATCTCGAAGGTGAAGGAGCGGTCCTGATACGCGGTGATGATCACCGGGATCGGGGTGCCCTTCTCCATCTGCGCGGTCTTCGCGTTGAAGGCCTTGCAGAATTCCATGATGTTGAGGCCGCGCTGACCGAGCGCGGGGCCGATCGGCGGCGACGGGTTGGCGGCGCCGGCCGGGACCTGAAGCTTCACGTAGCCCGTGATCTTCTTCGCCATGGGACTGCTCCCAATGAGAATCCGCCCCCACGCGGCCTGAAGCGCGGCGGGTCGGACGGTTGCAGGTCGCGGTGCGAGCCGTGGATCCCGGAGGCGAAGCCGGGCGGTTCTCCCGCGGATGGTGCCGCATCCTCACCGGGATGCGGCGGTTTCGCGGCCGCCGCGGGGCGACGGCCGGAACGGGCGGGCGGCCGGAGAGCCGCCGCGATCAGGAGGCTCAGGCCTTCTCGACCTGGGCGTATTCGAGCTCGACCGGCGTGGCGCGGCCGAAGATCGACACCGCCACCTTGAGGCGGGAGCGGGCGTCGTCGATCTCCTCGACGGTGCCGTTGAAGCTGGCGAACGGGCCGTCGGCGACACGGACGGTCTCGCCGATCTCGAAGGAGATCGAGGGCTTCGGCCGGTCGACGCCCTCGGCGACCTGGCCCTTGATCCGCTCGGCCTCGGCGTCCGGGATCGGCACCGGCTTCGACTTGTCGGCGCCGAGGAAGCCCGTGACCTTCGGGGTGTTCTTGATCAGGTGGTAGACCTCGTCGGTGAGGTCGCACTTCACCAGCACGTAGCCGGGGAAGAACTTGCGCTCGGCGTCGACCTTCCGGCCGCGGCGCACCTCCACGACCTTCTCGGTCGGGACCATCACCTCGTCGAACAGCTCGGTCAGCCCGCGCTGGGCCGCCTGGTCCTTGATGGACTGGGCGACCTTGTTCTCGAAGTTCGAGTAGGCGTGGACGATGTACCAGCGCTTCGACACGGTTCCGTTCAACTCCGACAAGTCCCCGGGGTCACCCCCGTTCGGCGGCGAGCCGCCCTCAGACGCCCAGGATCAGGCCGACCACGAAGCGCAGGGCCTGGTCCACGACCGTGAAGAACAGGCTCGCGGCCACGACCATGACGAACACCATGATCGTCGTGATCGTGGTCTCCCGGCGGGTCGGCCACGTGACCTTGCGGGCCTCGTCGCGCACCTGGGCGAAGAACTCGCCCGGCGTGGCGCGCTTCTGCGGCGCGCGGGCGGGGGTCGCGGGCCGGGCGGGCGGCGGATTCGCGGGACCGCGGGCCGCGCCGCGCACCAGGTCCACCTTCTTGGTCGCTTCGTTCGATGCCATGGCGCCAGTATCTGTGCGTGTTCGGCCCCGAGGCAGAGACCGCATCCGGGAATGCGAACGTCGGCGCCGAGGACCCGGATGGGCCCGCACCGACGGTCGCTTCAGATCTCGGATTGCGCCCGCTCTAGCGCAACTCCCCCGGCTTGTCGACCGGGCCACCGCGCGGGATCGGGCTGAATGTCTGGCAGGAGTGGAGGGACTCGAACCCGCAACCTCCGGTTTTGGAGACCGGCGCTCTGACCAGTTGAGCTACACTCCTAGCGCACCGCCCAATGCCCCATCGCGGCGCGGCTTGCAAGGGGTCGCGCGCGGGAAGTGGCCGGGAAGGGGGCGGGGAGCGGCAGGGAAGCGGCCGGGAAGCGACGCCGATCGGCTCTGCCCCCCGAAACGACGACGCCGGCCCCCGTCGAGACGGGGACCGGCGCCGGAGAGGCGGGGCGGCGCGCGCCGCCCCGGCAGCGGGCTCAGTCGTTGATGGCGGCGACGACGCCGGCGCCGACGGTGCGGCCGCCCTCGCGGATGGCGAAGCGCAGCTTCTCCTCCATGGCCACCGGCACGATCAGCGCCACGTCCATGGTCACGTTGTCGC